>JGI24770J26754_10001311_pt1 | contig 17716 bp, 10 predicted proteins | sample LakOneMetagenome_FD_26754 | JGI IMG/M metagenome (IMG submission 26754) | reverse complement strand
GGCCAGCGCGACGAGCGCTCGCACGCGGCGATCGTGCAGGTTGCGGCCGCGGCACGCTGGCGGGTGTTCGACCCGAACCTGCGTGCCCCGCACATCAGCCGGGAACTGTGCGAGGCCGGCATGCGGGGCGCGGCACTGGTCAAGATCAACGAGGACGAATGCCGGCTGTTCGCGCAATGGTATGGCGCCGACTGCACGCCCGAAGCGCTTTGGGATGTGCTGTCCGCGCGCTTCGCGCCGGGCGCATTGTGCGTCACGCTCGGCGCGGCGGGTTCCCGGCTGCGCTGGCAGGGACACTGGCATCACCAGGACTCCTTTCCGGTGCAGGTCGCCGATACGGTGGGCGCCGGAGATTCTTTCCTCGCCATGCTGGTCTGCGAACTGCTTCGCGGGAGCGATGCGCCGGTTGCGATGGAACGCGCCGCGCGCCTCGCCGCCTTTGTCGCCTCGCAAGCCGGCGCCGTGCCGGCCTATGACGGAGAGCGGTTCCGCCGTTGACTCGTCCGAGCCTACGGGATCAGCGCAGGGCTGATGCCAGTTCGTACACGTTCGCGGTCCGCAATTCGAATGGCCTGCTGCCGTCGAGCTGCACCGAGTCGTACGGTGTCGCCGGGAAAACCAGAGTGGTGAGCACGGTCGCGCCGTCGTCGACGAACACTTCGATCGAAGACTGGTCCAGGAAGACGTGCAACCGCAGGCGCGTGGCCGCGCCCAGCCAGGGCGCGACTTGCGGCGCGGCGGCGAAGGCCGGATTGAAGGCGATCGCGCCCGATGCGCTGCGGTCGAGTTCGAAGCGCCGCGCAGCGCCGTCAATGCGGAAGATCGTGCGCTCGCCCCGTGCATTCGAGAATTGCAGCCGGGCGCCGTTGGCCGGGCCGAGATCCAGGTCGAGGTCCAGCTCGAGCAGGCCTGCAGTGGTGTGCGCAGCGCTNGTCAGGTCGAACGGGCCTTCGATCGTGCGCGGGCCGATCGTTGCGGCGCTGCGTCGCAGNGTCGCCAGCTCGGCGATCGGGCGCGCGCGCAGCACGGGCNCGCCGTCTTCGATGGCGAGTCGCAATTCGCGCGGCAAGGTCATGGCGCTGCGCCAGCGTTGCGTGGGCACGTCCTGGGCGTATTGCCAATTGCTCATCCAGCCGATGAACAGCGCACGCCGATCGCCGGGCGCCGCGCCCGACCAGGTCGAGCCCGCGTAGTCATCGGTGCCGAAGTCGAGCCATCTCGGCGTCCGCGTACGCGCGTCGTCGTGACCGCTCCCGTCCACTTCGAAGCGATGTCCATCGAAATCACCGATGAAATACTGCGTGGCGGATCCGCCGTTCGGGCCGCCCTTCCCGATGCTCACCAGCAGCACATGGCGCTCCTGCGCCGTGCCTTCGACCGGCATCGCGATCAGGTCGGGACATTCCCACACGCCGCCGTGCGCACCAAGGCCGTGGCCGAAGTCGCTCTCGTGCACCCAGTGCCGTAGATCACGCGAAGAGTAGAACGCAACGTGATCGGTCGCGGCGAGCGCGACGATCCAGCGGCGCGACGCCGCATGCCAGAACAGCTTTGGATCGCGAAAATCGCGTACGGCGGCGTCGGTGAGCACCGGGTTGCCTGGATATTTGATCCAGTTGCGGCCATGATCGAGGCTGTACGCGAGTCCCTGCGATTCGTAGCCGGTTTGCCCGAGATTTTCGCGCAGGTGATCGTGGTACGTGTACATCGCCACCAGCGCGGGTTGAGTTCGCGAACCGAAGCCACTCGAGTTGTCCACGTCGAGCACCGCGCTGCCCGAGAAGATGGCGCCCAGTCGATCGGGGAAGAGCGCGATCGGTAGATCCTGCCAATGCAGCAGGTCGCGGCTGACGGCGTGACCCCAGTGCATCGGCCCCCATTTGTTGCCGTAGGGGTTGTACTGGTAGAACAAATGATATTCGTCGTGCGCGTAGACCAACCCATTGGGGTCATTCATCCACTGCTGCGGCGGCGTGTAGTGGTATTGCGGCCGGTACGGTTCTTCGTAGAGCCGCTCGTCCGCGCGCGCCGTCGTCACCGCGCAGGCCACGGCAATTCCAGCGACCGCCAACCAACGCGCGGGAACCATTGTCATGGGCCGAATCAGCGTTGCGTGAACAATGCGGCGCGCGCCCAGGTCGCGAGCGTCGGCGAATGCGCTTCGCCGACTTCGCGCGCCACCAATTCGATGACCTTCACGCCCGTGACATCGGCGGTGAGCGGATACGCATTGTCCTGGTACGCGAGGTCGCCCGACTGGGCCAGCAGTTTTCCGTCCCCGTAGACTTCGAAGCGCAGCCTGATCGCATGCTCGAGGCTGGCATCGTCCAATCCGACCGCTGCCGAGAAACGCGTGAATTGGCCATCGGCCTTCACCTGCAGGCGCGAATTGCCGAGCGCGCCGATGCCGCTTGCAAAGCGCTCGCCTCGAATGCGCAGTTCGTTGTTGTAGGGCGTGGAGTCGGCGCGCGACCCGCCCCACCCCGCGAGCGCGGGGCGCGGACCGGTACCGCGCGTGCCGCCCTCGCCCAGCGGCACGGGCCGATGGATTTGCGGGTCCGCCTGCAACGCGCGGATGCCGTCGGCGGCAACAAAGAGGCGCGCGGGCATCTCGGACAGGTACAGGCCACCGGCCAGTTCGGGAGTGCCGACGACACGCAGCATCACCGATTCACGCGGCGCGAGCGGGAACACCTTTTCACCGATGAAGTGGCCGAGATCGCGCCGCGCCCACAGGTCGCGCACCTCGATGGGGCGATCGGCCTGGAACTTGAGCTGGCTCGCCGTCAGATGCACGTCCACGTTCGCGCTGCCGCGATTGAAGATCACCACGGCCTTGGCATCGCGTTGCGAGAGTTGCTTGACGATGACCTGCAGGTCATCGCTCGTGTAGGCGAGTACGCCCTGGTTCCCCGCCGCGTCCTGGTTGACGGCCACGATCTCCGGCGCTCCCCAGATGTCGACGAGCGCAGCCGGCGCCTCGCGCAGGTCGTAGCCGATGATGAGCGGCGCGTCCTCGATCGCCCACAANGCGAAGTGCGTGCGCGCCTCGGTGAGGTGATTCGCATCGAAGTCTCCGTGCCCGATGAACAGCATGTCCGGATCGTTCCAGTGCCCCGGGCCGGAATACAGTTCGCGCGTCACGACGGAGTCGAAGTTCTGCAGCATGCTCGTCCAGCGCGCTTCGATGTCGGGACTCGTGCGCCACAGGTTGCCGACCTCGCGCCCCCAGGCGCGAACATTGGCCGTGCCCCAGTTGCACAGCGACAGCACGAAGTCGCCCGCGGGCCGCACTTTCACCAGCTCGTCGCGCAGCTGCTGGTAAAGCCCGCGAATCGTCGCCACGTCGGTGCGATCGATCGCGTCATCGAACACCAATGCCGGAAACGCCCGGAATTGTCCGGCGCGCACGGCCGGGCGATCCGGTGCAAAGGCGTTCAACCCGCAGCCGTCCACCTTGATGTAATCGAACCCCCACTCGTTGAAGTAGAGCTTGAGGTCCTGCGAGAGATGGTCGTACAGGCCGACTTCGCGCTCGGCCACGCTGCCGGTGGGCAGCAGTGAATCGGCTTCGGGGTAACCCTGCGAGCAGGCATTGCGCCCGATGTCGGAGTAAAGCCCCGCCTTCAGGCCCATCGCGTGCAGCCGATCGACCAACGGCTTGAAGTTCGTGTCGCCGCCGTGCGCATCGAGCGCGCTCGGAAAGATGCCGGTGCGGATGACCATGCGGCCATCGCTCGCGCGCCGCTGCTGCCACCAGCCATCGTCGATGTTCATGTAGCGGTAGCCGACGGCGCGCAATCCCTTGGCGACGATGGCCTGCGCCGATCCCACGAGCTTGGCTTCGTTGATCTGCGTGTGGAAGGCGTTCCAGCTGTTCCAGCCCATCGGCGGCGTCGGCGCGTCACCGAAATTCCCGAGTGACCATGCGCCGGTGGGCTTGAGCGGATCGTTCGATCCGTTCGCGACGACAGCGCCGGCATCGAACACAATGCCCAACAAGCAAAGCATCGAGGCGTAGCTGCGTTTCATTGGCGTTCCTCTTGGATCTGGTGGCTCAAGTGTTGGCCTTGCAGTGCCGCTCGATGTACTGCCGATGGGTTGGCAGCGTGTCCGCGGCGCCGGCCATCGCTTCGCGGAGCTTGCGCAGCCACGCCAACGCATCCACGTCGCGGTAGCCCACCAGCGGATCGACCCGCTGCGGCCAGTTGAACTGGCCCACGTGCACGGCCAGCCATGAGGTGGGCCCGAACAGATCCATCTCGCGGGAGACCAGCCGGCCAAAGCGGCGGAAGTGATCGATCTTGAACTGCAGGCTCTCGGGAACGGCCATGTGCGCGCACTGTTGCCACAACGGCTCTTCGCGCGTCGTGAGATGGTAGTGCAGGATCAGGAAGTCGCGGATGCGTTCCGTTTCGGTGGCGGCCACGCGGTTGAATTCATCGATCACCAAGGGATCGAATTCGCGATCGGGGAAATAGGCCAGGAGCTTCGCAATATTGGCCTGGATCAGGTGCAGGCTCGTGGATTCCAGCGGCTCCATGAAACCGCTGGAGAGGCCGACCGCCACCACGTTCTTGTTCCACGCCTTCCTGCGCCGACCGGTGACGAAGCGCAACAAGCGCGGATCCGCGAGCGGTTGTCCGTCGAGGTTCGCCAGCAGGCTCGCGGCCGCGGCGTCGTCGCTGATGTGCGCCGAGGCGTACACATAGCCATTGCCGGTGCGATGCTGCAGCGGGATGCGCCATTGCCAGCCGGCGACCCGCTTGGTCGAGCGCGTGTACGGGGCGAGCTCGGCGGTCGATGCGCAGGGCACGGCCACGGCACGATCGCAGGGCAGCCAGTGAGTCCATTCTTCGTAGCCGGTGTGGAGCGTGTCCTCGATCAGCAGTCCCCGGAAACCCGAACAGTCGATGAACAGTTCGGCCGCGAACACGCGGCCATCCTGCATCGTGACGCTTTCGATGAAACCGCTCTCGCCGTGCTGCTGCACCGAGGCGATCTTGCCTTCGTGCCGTACGACGCCCCGCGCCTCGGCATATTTTCGCAAGTAGGCCGCGTAGAGGCCGGCGTCGAAATGGTAGGCGTAGTCATGCGTCGAGAGCACGCTGCGCGCATCGGCCACGGGCGGCGAGAATTTTCCACGCGAGGCGGCCGCCCAAGCCATCGACAGGTCGTCCAGGTCGATGCCGCTCTCGGCACGCGACACCAGCCAATGCTGGTGCAGCGAGACCGTGTCGAAGGCGCGTCCGAAACTGCCGAAGGGATGAAAGTAGCCGTGCCCGGTTTTCGCCCAATCGACGAACTGGATGCCGAGCTTGAAGGAACCCTGCGTCGCCCTGACGAAGTCGTTCTCGTCCAGGCCCAGCGTCTGGTTGAACAGCTTGATCGTCGGGATGGTCGCTTCGCCGACGCCGATCGTGCCGATTTCCTCGGACTCGACCAGCGTGATGCTGCAATGCCGGCCCAGCGTCTGGCCCAGCGCGGCCGCCGTCATCCAGCCGGCCGAACCGCCACCCACGATCAGGATGGAACGGATCGCACGATCGGATGACGAGGCGTTCATTGGAGTCGTGGGCGCCACCCTAGCGAAGAAGAAGGGCGGATGCAGCAGTTTTGCTGCTGCAGCCGCCCTTCAGTGGCCAGCCCGGGCATATCGGGGGAAGTGCCCGGACGTGGGTTCAGGTCAGAAGCTGAACTTCACCGATCCCTTGATGGCCCGACCCTGCGCCACGCCGGCGTTGACCAGCGTGTTGTTGCTGCCACCGATGAAGCCCGCCGCGCCCGGAGCCGCGTAGGTATCGGTCAGGTTGTAGACCGCCAGGCCAAGCTGCAGGTTGTCCAACGGCCGGTACTTCAGGAACGCGCCGAGGATCATCGAGGACGGATAGATGTTGCCATCGCCGCCCGGGATGCTCGACTGGCCGTTGAAGCTCATGCCGACTTCCGCCTTGCTCAGGATGTCGTAGCCCACTTCGCCCGTGTAGGTCAGGTCAGGAATGTTGGGCGAACGCTTGTACGGCGACTTCTGCGAAGCGGCCACCGTCGACTTGTCGTAGGTGGTGCTCAACAGCACGTTCCAGCCGTTGTTCTTGTAGGTCGCGAACAGCTCGACGCCCTTGTCCTTGTACTGGCCCGCGATGATGCAGGTGATCGGCGTGTGGCCGTCGCCGATGCCGAGGATGTTGAAGCAGTTGGTCGCCGAGATTTCCTGCGACGAAATGCTGTAAGTCGAATAGAACACCGTCAGCTCGGTGGTGTAACGCCCACCCAGCAGGTTGCCACGGTTCTTCAGGCCCAGCTCGTACTGCTTGACCGGAAAGGCCGAGTTGGCCAGGCCCGCCGCGCTGAGCTCGCCGTTGCCGGCAAAGTACGACGGCGTGCTGCGCGTCAGGCGATCAGCGTTGAAGCGCGTGCCATGCGAGGCGCGGCCGAACACCGACAGGTCGGGCGTGAGCTTGTACAGCGCACCGAATGACCAGTTGGTGGCGCGCTCGCCGAAGTTGATCGCCTCGACCGGATTGTCGTAGCCGTAGATCTGCTTCACGTGCGTGGTGACCAGCTGGCCGGTGCGCGGATCCGTCTGCACGACGTCGACGCCGGTGCCGTCCGGATTGCCCGGATCGACCACGTTGCCGTTGGCGTCCACTGTCGGCGCCACGTAGCCCAGCGGATGACCGGAGCTGCCCTGCGCATAGCCCGATCCATGGAAGAACTCTTCACGGACGCTGGCATCGAGGTTCAGGTTGCCGACGTCGAAGTTGACGTCCAGGTACGGCGCGTTGTCGGTGAAGGTCGCATCGAACTGCTGGTTCCAGCCACCGTTGAAGGCGCACTGGCCGCCCACGCACAGCAGGTTGCCGGTGCCGTTCGGGCCGTCGACCAGGTCGAGTTCCGCCGGCGTGGAGCCACGTGCCTCGTTGATCGAGCTGTTTGAGTGCCAGTCCTCGGCAATGCGCTGCGAGTAATAGAGGTAGCCGAGCTTCAGGTCGAGCTTGCCGGCGCCCAGGTCGGTCTTGAAGGTGCCCGACAGGTCGTTGGCGATGTGGTCCATGTGGTTCATGTTCGTATGGACCGATGCGCTGGAGCTCACGTACGGATCGGTGAACAACTCGCCGGCATGCGGGCCGTTCGCGTAGATCAGCGACTGGCCGGCGCCGATCGCGCCGGAGGTGGGACCCGCACCGTAGAACTGCACGTTGAACTGGCCGCCCATGCGCGCGATGCGCGCGTTGTCGTCGATCGTGAGTCCGTTGCCGTAGTCGTAGTGCGTCTGCATCTGCACCCAGTGTTCGTGGGTGAGGATGCCGTTGAGCGGCTGGCGCGCGAGGTTGCCGCTGACATCGGCGAACAGCGCGCCGCTGTTGAGCGCCGAATAGCCGGGCGCCTCATTGCGGGCATCGCACCACTGCGATGGGCCGAGGCTGCCGACCGACGTGCCGTGCAGCGAAGCCGAGCTGATGCAGCCGTTGTAGCTCGGTTCCTGCGTGTCGGCGGCCTTGAACAGCAGGCGGATGTAGCCCTTGTTGTCGGCGAATTCGCGGGTGATGTTGCCCTTGACCGCGTAGGAATTGCTGACGTTGTAGTCGGCATTCTGGATGCCGCGGCCGACGTCGTAGTAACCACCCAGGTTGTAATAGGTGGTGTCGTTCAGGCTGCCGCCGAGGCGGAAGTTGAACTTGGTGAAATCGTAGCCGATCCCTTTCTCCAGCTCGACGTAGCCGCCATCGTTGCGGCCCGTGTAGCTGATGTGGTTCAGCACCGCGCCGATCGCCTGCGATGCGAGCGTCGAGGCCGTGCCGCCGCGGATCGCCTCGATGCGCTCGTCGGTGGGCATCGGGTGCGTCCAGTAGTCGTTGTTGCCGAACTGGATGTCGCCGAACAGCACCGTCGGCAGGCCGTCTTCCTGCACCTGCACGAAGGGCGAACCGCCGGTCGGGGTGCGCAGGCCGCGGACGCCGATGTTCGAGTTGCCGCCATCGCCCTGCGTACCGGCGACCTGGATGCCCGGGATCAGGCGATACAGTTCCGCCGTGCTGGTGGCGTCGAAATTCTGGATCTGCTCGGTCGTGATCGAGCTGATCGATGTCGAGGTGTTCAACTTCGACTTGTCGCCAGTCGATGCAGTGACGACCACTTCTTCGAGCGTGTCACCGGTGGCCGCAGTGTCGGTCGCTGCAGCCGTCTGTGCGTTTTGCGCATGCAGCGAAGTCGCAGCCAACATGGACGATGCCGCGAGAATTCGCAGCAATAGCGAGTCTTTGTACGTGTGCTTCACAGTGTTGCCCCCTGGTAGACGATTGTTGTCGGACTGCCTCAGCCCGCCTGCCGTGAGAGTAAAACAGGAAGTGCAATCGATTGCAACAATCGATTGCGGTGAATTATTCTGTGGCTGCGGCGCAACATGGCGCGCCGGGGCGTCCTGTCAGTGGGTCGGGGGCGCAATATCGAACGCCACCGTCAGCCGTTCTCCCGCACGGAACGGCACCGTGGCGTGCCACATCGTCGATGGAAAAAGCACCAGCCTGCCGGGTTTCGGCTCGATCTGCAGGTAAGGCGGCAGCGTCAGCCCCAGCTCGGGCGGCGGCGTACCGAACTCNAGCCAACCGGCCGGAGGCGGGCCCGACGCAGCGTCATCCGGCAATGCGACGTANAACGCCGAGCTGATCCAGCCCTTCGGATGCGTGTGGCTGACATGGAATCCCTCGCCGCGCAGCTGCACCGACCAGCTCCCCGCAAACAGCAAACGCCCGCGCGGCGTGCCGAGCAAGGGGTGTCCCGCCTCGAAGGCGGGCAAGGCCGCAATGTATTCGCGCGCTGCCGCCAGCACCCTGGACTTGAGCGCCGCAATGATCGGCTCGTGCCGGAAAAACAGCGAGCGATCGGTCTGCGTGCCGCCGCGCACCGACTGCTCCAGGTACGGNGAGCGCGCCGTGTGCAAGCCGCGCAGCAGGGCAGCCAGCTGCTCGAGCTCACCGGGTTCGAATGCCAGGTCGAACGCGCGCNCATGGGGTGGCGAGCCATCCAGCCAGTCCGCGCGGGCATCGCCGGTCAACCGCCAGATCAACGAGAGATACGGCCACGCCAGGCGCGCCGAAGCCGTGCGGGTCAGGCGCAAGGCCGTGGATTCCGCCGCCGCCGGATCACCGCCGCGCAGGCAGTGGCGCACCCAGGCCAGGGCCCGCACTTCATCGGGTGAATCCTGTGTTGCCGCGAACAATGTCGCGGCGCGCGCGTTGTCACCCGATTCGCTGGCGATGAATAGCCGCGCGATCGTGAATGCCGATTGCGCGCCGAAATCGCGCTCGGCGTCGTCGATGATTCGTTCCGCCGCTTCCCACTTCCGCGCCTGCGCCACGCTCCGGAACCACGCCATGCGCAATGGCAGGTGACCGGGCAGCAGGCGCACCGCGGCCGCGTAGCCACGCGCAAATTCGCTTTCGTCGCCGCCGATGTAGCGCAGCGATGCGAGCAGCTTCTGGCCTTCGATCCAGTCGGGTTGCCGGGCCAGCGCGCTGACCAGCAGGTTCTCCGCTGCGCGGCCCTGGCCCTCGGCCGACAGCGCTGACGCGCAGCAACCGATCGCTGCCAGGTTCCCGGGCGCGAGTTCGACCTGCGATTGCGCAAGCGAGGCTGCGGGCAGGCCGGATTGATACCTCACCTCGGCGTGCGCCACCGCACTCAGCGCATCGGCGGGGTCGATCTGCATCGCGCGCGCGAATGCGTGCATGGCATCGTCCATGCGTTGGTCGTCGCGGTAGGCGAAGCCCAGCCATTGCAACACCTTCGCGTCGCCCGGCGTGCGCCGCAACTGTGCTTCCAGCGCGTTGATTGCCAGGTCGGCGCGTCCAATGCCCAGCGCCTCGCGGGCGAAGCGCAGGACGGCCGCGAGATCGCCCGGTTTCCCTCCAGTCGCGGCGTCCTGTTCACCGGCCATGCGAAGCGGCCTACAGGATGGTCTGGTCCGAAATGACCTGTTCGGGCTGCGTGCCGCCGTCCACCGACGACCGGATCGTCCAGCTGCCGTCGCCGAAATCGGCATCGAGCCGGATGGCGTGCGTGCCCGANCGCCAGGTCATGGCCAGGCGAGCGCCGTCGGTGTCTTCCAGANTGAACTGNCCGCCGAACGCGGGATGCGCATTGCGCAGCCGAATCAGCCCGAGCAACGCGGACACGGTGGGATCGGCGAGCCGCGTGTCGATCTCGGCGCGCGTGTAGTAGTGGCGATTGATGTCGCGGCCGACGCCCGTGCGCTTGAGCAGTGCCATGTCGTTGTGGCCTGCCAGCAGGCCGACGTAGTACACCTGTGGCACGCCCGGCAGGAAGAACTGGATCGCGCGCGCCAACAGGTACGCGCGCCGATCACGGCCCATCGCATCGAAGAAAGTGCAGTTGACCTGGTAGAGATCGAGGTTCGACGCCGCGGCGCCGGTGGCGCGGCGACTTTCGCCGTTGGTGCGCCGGTGGATGATTTCCACCAGCTCGTCGAGCTCTGCCGGCGGCACGAGTCCCGGGCGGCCCTCGCGGTCGCTCGCGTCGGCGCCGATGTCGATGATGCCGATGCCGTCGTGCGTGTCGAGCACGGTGAGCGCATTGCGCGGGCGAATGCGGATCCACTCCTTGAGGCTGGCCGCGGTGCGGAACGCCTGCGCGTGCAGCAACAACGGCGGCAACGCGAAGTCATAGACCCAGTCGACGCGCTCGGCGATCTCGATCTGCTTTCGATAGTAGGAATGGATTTCAACCAGCACTTCGATACCCAGCTGCCGCGCCTGCCGCGCGAAAGCCGCGATGAATTCGAAGGTCTCCGGCAGCATGAAGCAACTCGTGCCGGCGCGCTTGATGGCATAACCGACCGCATCGAGGCGCACCATGCGTATGCCGTTGGCGGCAAAGGTCTCGAGGATTCGCGCGAGGTAGGCGCGGCCTTGCGCGCTATGCACGTCGATGTCGATCTGCTTCGGCGTGAACGTGGTCCAGAACGCCTGGCTTTCGCCACTGGCCAGCGCGAGCTCGGTGAAGGGCCGACCCGGCCGCGGCCGGTAGATGCACGCGAGCTGCGCCTCGCTCGCGCCCTGCGGAAACACCGCTTCGCGCGTCAGGAACAGGCCCGCGTACGGCGAGGCGGCGCCGCGCGCCAGGTAGTCGCGAAACTGGGGCGAATCCGCCGACACGTGGTTGACGATGACATCGCCCATGACGTCGACGTGTTCGGACAGTTGCTTGATGTCCTGCCACGTGCCGAGGCGCGGGTCGACCTGCGTGTGGTCGATCGGATCGAAGCCGGCGTCAGCGCCGTCGATCGGGAAGAAGAACGGCAGCAGGTGCACGCCGCCGAAAATTCCGCGCAAGGGTCCGTCGAGCAGCGCGCGCAATTCGGCAATGCCGCCGCCTGCCAACCGATCCACATAGGCAATGAGTTGTACCTGGTTCTTCATGTTTGCTTATGCTGGTCGCGCCACTATAATGCAATCGATTGCAAAATGCTGTAAAGCACCTGGCGATCGGGGGAGATTTCAATGGCCGTCAATGAACGCCTGCTGCGGGTGCTCACCTGCATGATGTTCCTGATGTTTGCCATGACCAGCGACGCGGTCGGCAGCGTGATCCCGAAGGTCATCGACGAGTTCCACCTGTCGCTGAAGGCCGGCGGCACGTTCCACTACGCACCGATGACCGCGATCGCGATCGGGGCAATTTTGCTGGGATTTCTCGCCGACAGCTTCGGCCGTAAACGTACCATCATCCTCGGGCTGCTGCTCTATGGCTGCAGCTCATTGCTGTTCGCCGTNGGCCAGAGTTTCTATTTCTTCGTGGCGCTGCTCNCGCTCGCCGGCCTCGGCATCAGCATCTTCAAGATCGGCGCGCTGGCATTGGTCGGCGACATCTCGCATTCCCCCCGGCAGCACACGGCCACGATGAACCTGATCGAAGGTTTTTTCGGCGTGGGCTCGATCGCAGGCCCGGCGATCGTCGCCGTGCTGCTGACGTACGGGCTTTCGTGGAAGTGGCTGTACGTCGTCGCCGCCGGCATCTGCTTCCTGCTGACGCTGGTCGCGGTGTCCGTGCGCTACCCGGCCACCACGCATCCGCCCGATGAGGCCGTCAACCTCGCGCGCACGGTGCGCATGATGCGTGACCCCTGTGCCCTCGGCTTCTCGCTGCTGATCATGCTGTACGTCGCCGTCGAAGTGGCGATCTACGTCTGGATGCCGACCTTCCTGCTGGGCTATCGCGGCGCGCACGCCTGGCTGGCGACCTACGCGCTGACCATATTCTTCGTATTGCGCGCGGGCGGGCGTTTCCTCGGCATCTGGTTGCTGGAGCAATTCCACTGGAGCGCCGTGCTGGCGTTGTTGAGCTTTGCGATCCTCGCCTGTTTCGCCGGCACGATGTGGGCCGGCGTGGACGCTGGCGTGCTGTTGCTGCCCTGCTCCGGGCTGTTCATGTCGATGATGTACCCGACGCTGAATTCGAAAGGCATCAGCTGCTTCCCGCGTTTCCACCATGGCGCGGTGGCCGGCGTCATCCTGTTCTTCACGGCCGCCGCCGCCGCCGCCGGTCCACTGGCGATGGCGGCGGTCAGCGATGCCTACGGCGGCGCGCAATACGGATTTGCGCTGGCGACGGGGTTCGCGGCATTGCTGTTCGCCGGGCTCGTCTACAACTGGCTGGCCAAGCCCGCCGAGCGCCGGCTCGAGCTGGCGGCGAATACCTAGCGCGCGCTGCCGCGCGACCCTAGCGCGCGCTGCCGCTCGACTCGCGCACGATCAGTTCCGCCGGCATCGTGGCCGACGGCGTGTCCTCGCCGTCGATGCGACGAAACAGCAGGTCAATGATCATCCGTGCGCCGCGCTGCAGGTCTTGCCGGATGGTCGTCAGCGGCGGATTCCCGTGCGAAGCCAGCGCGATGTCGTCGTAGCCGACAACGGCGACGTCGCGCGGCACGGACATGCCGGCGGCCGTAATGGCGCGCACCGCGCTCATCGCGATCACGTCCGTGGCCCCGAACACGGCGTCGAAATTGCCGGCCGATCCGATGAAGGCGCGCATCGCTTCGTACGCGGTGTCCGGCGTGAGATGCGCCGGCACGATGTGGGGCTGCAGGTCTGGTCGCTGCACCCGCTCGTGCGCGAGGCGATAACCCTTGTAGCGCAGTTCCATCTCGGGCACGGCCGTATCGCCAAGGAAAATGATTCGCCGCCGCCCGAGGCTGATCAGGTGTTCGACGGCGGCGAGCGCGCCCGCCACGTTGTCGGTGCCGACCGTGCAGTAGTTCTGGCGCGGCAGATGACCGCCCCACACGACCAGCGGCTTGTAGCTGGCCGCCGCTTCCTGGAGCGCGGCATGCTCGGTGCTCTGGCCGACGACGACGATGCCGTCGCTCTTCTGGCTGGCAATGAGGTTCTGCAGCCAGTCGTCCATCGGCGGCACGATTTTCTGCAGGAACATGCCGTAGCCACGCTGCGTGATGCAATCGGCGAGGTGACCGATCATCTCCGTGAAGAAGGGATCCGTCAGCGGCTGGCTGGACTCGTGGCCCAGCGGAATCGCGACGCTGATGGCCTGCGTGCGCTGCAGGCGCAGGTTTCTCGCCGTGGTGTTGACGACGTAGCCGCGCTCGCGCGCCAGGCGGCGGATTTCCTCGCGCTTCGCGGCTGCCACCAACGGGCTTCCGGCCAGCGCGCGCGACACGGTCGATGCCGACACGCCCGCGAGCTTGGCGATGTCCGCCATCTTGGCCGGTTCCACATTTCGCTTCTTGTTCACGCGCCTCGTCCAAACGTTTCGTTCAGCCGGAGATATTGCGCGGCAAGCTCGGCCGTCAGCGCACCTTCGGCCATTCGCCAGCACCAGTTGTTGGTCGCGGTGCCAGGCACGTTATACCGCGCTTCGCTTCCCAGCTGAAGCAGGTCCTGCACCGGTATCACGGCCAGCACGCCGACCGAGGCCAGCGCGACGCGCACCAGCGCCTGCGGCATTGATTCCAATCCGCTGCCCAGGTACGCATCGACGCGATGGGCCGCCGCCGGATCGAGCGAGCGATACCATCCGAGCGTCGTGTCGTTGTCGTGCGTGCCAGTGTAGACGACCGTGCGTTGCGTGAAGTTGTGGGCCAGGTGCGAATTGTCGCCGCCGCCGTCAAAACCGAACTGCAGTATGCGCATGCCCGGCAGGTCGAATGCGCGGCGCAACTGCACGACATCGGGAGTGATGACCCCGAGATCCTCGGCCACCAGCGGCAGCACGCCCTGCGACCCGTCGCCCTTCGCGCCGATTGCGGCGCCGAAATTCTCGTCGATCGCACCGCGCAGCGCGGCCAGCAGTTCCATGCCCGGCGCCGGCAGCCATTGGCCTTCGCGCGCGGTGGCGGCGCCGGCCGGCACGGCCCAGTATCCGGCCAGTCCGCGAAAGTGGTCGAGGCGCAACAGGTCGAAGCGGCGCAGCCCGGCCGTGATGCGTGCGCGCCAGAAAGAGAACCCATCGCGGCGCGCCTGCTCCCAGTCGTAGAGCGGATTGCCCCACAGCTGGCCGTCCTCGGAGAAATAGTCCGGCGGCACGCCGGCGAGCAGCGCCGGAGAGCCGTCGGCGCGCAGCTGGAACTGCGAGCGCTGCGTCCACGTCGCGACCGAGTCGGGCGCGACGTAGATCGGCACGTCGCCGTACAGCCGGACGCCGCGCGCATGCGCATAGTCACGCAATGCGGACCACTGCAGCGCGAACTGCCATTGCGCGACGCGCAGCGCGTGCAGCTCGGGTTCGAGGCGTTGCCGCGCTCGACGCAATTCCTGTGCATCCCTTTCGCGAAGCGCAGTTGGCCACGTCCACCAGGGCGCCGAACCGTGCTCGCGGCTCAGCGCGGCGAACAGCGCGTAGTCTTCGAGCCAGTGCTGCTGCGTCGCGCAGAATTCCGCGAACTCATCGCGCGACTGCGTGGGGTCGGCTGCTTCGCTGCGATCGATGAGCGCCGTGTTGCCCGCCTCGTCCGATCGCAGCCAGTAGGGAGAGCCGTCGGCGCCCACCGGACCCAGCGGCAGCACCTGCCACACGCTGAACCCGGCCGACGCCAGCCAATCGATGAACGCGCGCGCCGCGCGGCCGAGCGAACCGTGCTCGCCGGGCAATGCGGCCGGATGCAGCAGCACGCCGCTGCGCCGCCGGTCGAGCACCGGCTTCATGCCTGCGCCCTGCGCATCACGCCGCCGCCCTCGGGCGCGCCGCGCCCGACCGAGATCGGCTGCGACAGCGATTCGGGGACGCTGCGACCGAGCAACCGATACAGGCTCGCAAGCTGGTGCCGGAACAATCGGTCGAAATCACGCACGGCCTCGCCCGGATTGTAGTCACCGAACCACCAGAACCAGTCGGAGCTCTCGCACAGCGCCAGCTGGCGCTCGATCGCCGTGCGATGCGCGGCAGGCAGCGTGGCGTCGGCCAGCACTTCATCGGCAACCAGTTTGGCCTGCACGAGTCGATCCCAGCCGGCGTTCTTGTCCGGATCGCCGATCCAGGTCGCCAGCGTGCCGTGCACCCAGCTGCCGGCGACGACATGCGGGAGCGCCTCGCGCTTCGGCCGCTGCGCGAGCGCATCGCTTAGCGTCGTCAGCTCGAGTAGCGGATGGCTCGCGAGCGCGGCATACAAGCCCTGCAGGAAATAGTATCCGTTGAACGGATAGTGTTCCCAGGCGTTTTCGCCATCGAGCGCGATGAGCGCCATCGCACCGGGTTGGTCGGCCTGCTCTTTCGCGAGGCGTTCGAGCTCGGCGATGAAATTCCGCACGGCGTCGTCGCCATGCCAGCCCTGGTACGTGAAGCCGATCAGGTCCGACAGCCCATCATGCCGGAAGCACAGGCTCAGCGCGCTGCCCGGCATTTGCCAGGCGCGCAGTTCGGGCGTCTCGGACCCATCCAGCGCGGTCGAGCGCAGGCAGCCGTGCAGCACGCTGCCGCCGCTGGCGGCCCAGCGCATGCCGTGCGCTTCGAGCACCGCGAGCGCGCTCGCGCTGATCGCGCCTTCGGACGGCCAGCATCCGGCCGGCTCGCGGCCGAAGGCGCGGCGGAACACGCGCAGTGCTTCCTGCATGTGCCAGGCCGCGCGCGCCTCGCCCCCGGGATACCGCGCGGCATCGGGCAGCGGCGCCGTGGGGAGCGATTCGCGCGCCGATTGGAAATCGATCAGCAGCGGCAGGATCGGATGCGCGTACGGCGACATCGCCAGTTCGACCTGGCCGCGCTCGGCGAGCGTGCGGTATCGGCCCAGCAAGCCGGCCAGCAGGTCGCCGATCAACTCGAGCAGCACGCGGCGATGCGCGGGACCGAAATCGCGGGCGCGCTCGATGAGCGCGGCGACGCGCGCATCGCTGCGTTTCACGGTCTCGCCGAGCCAGGCGATGTGGTACCACATCGCGATGTCGCGCAGGTACTGGTCGGAGGCGTAGCCGATGCGCGCCGGCGTGTCGAACGTCTCCGCCAAATCCGCCAGCTCGGCATAGGCGGGATAGCGTTCGATCAACCGCGTGCGTTGCGCGCGCAGGCATGCCTGCAGCAGCGCACGCCTGGCTTCCGCCGCCGTCGGGATCGGGGATTCCGACAGCAACGCCAGCACCGGATCGGGCAACGGCTCCGCATCGCTGAGGTGCGCGCTGACGCGCGTGGCCAGTTCCTCGAGTTGCTCGACCAGGATCGGCGCGAAATTGACGACCGCGCGCGCCTTCGGGTTCGCCTCGAGGTGCGCGGCCATGTCGGCGTAGTCCTTGATCGCGTGCAGGTACGTCCACGGCAGGATGTACTCGCCGCTGACGGCATCGCGATACTGCGGCTGGTGCATGTGCCACAGCAGCACCACTGGGAGACGCGGCTGCGGACTCATGCGCCCGCGATACTTCTGTGCAGCATCTCCGGGGTCACGAGCACGACGCCGTTCTCGGTGACGTGGAAGCGCGCGGCATCGGCGCCGCGATCGACGCCGATCTGCATGCCGTCAGGCACCTCGCAGCCCTCGTCGAGGATCGCCTGGCGGATCGTGCACCCCGTGCCGATCTTGACGTTCGGCAGCACCACCGAACGGAACACATTCGAGCGCTCATCGACGCGCACGTTCGAGAACAGCAACGACTGGTTGATGACCGCGCCCGAAATGATGCATGCGCCGGAAACGATCGAGTTGATCGCCATGCCGCGCCGCCCGTCTTCGTCGAGGATGAACTTCGCCGACGGCACGTGCGCCTGGTAGGTCCAGATCGGCCACTCCTCGTCGTACAGGTTCAGCTCCGGCGCGACGTGCACCAGCTCGATGTTCGCGTCGTAGTAGGCGTCGACGGTTCCGACATCGCGCCAGTAGTTCTGCGCGCGCGTCTTCACGTCCGTGAACGGATAGGCGAACACCTGCAGCGTGTCGATCGCCGGCGGAATGATGTTGCGGCCGAAGTCGTGCTTCGAGCCGGGGTTCTTCGCGTCTTCGACCAACAGCTTCTCCAGCAGCCGGCCGTTGAAGATGTAGATGCCCATCGAGGCGAGCGCGACATCCGGCCGGCCGGGAATGCATTCCGGATCCTGCGGCTTCTCGGCGAACTTCGTCACGCGGTTCCACTCGGTGACCGACAGCACGCCGAACTCGCGTGCCTTGTCGCGCGACACCTCGACGACGCCGACGGTGATGTCGGCGCCCTTCTCGACGTGATAGGCCACCATCGGGCCGTAGTCCATCTTGTAGATG
>JGI24770J26754_10001305_pt1 | contig 17744 bp, 11 predicted proteins | sample LakOneMetagenome_FD_26754 | JGI IMG/M metagenome (IMG submission 26754) | reverse complement strand
GCCTGGTCCCGATCAGGGAACTTGAGCAGGTTCCAGTCGGCGTAGGGAACCAGCACGTACTCGGCCTGTCCACCGACCCAGCCGCCCATGTCGACGTAGCCATAAGCGCTGCCGGGACGATCCGGATTCACGTTCAGGCAGATCCCGGTCTTGCGCTCCTTGCAGTTGCGACAGCGACCACAGGAGATGTTGAAGGGTACGGAGCAGATGTCTCCGACCTTGATGAATTCGACGTCGGGCCCGACTTCAATCACTTCACCGGTGATCTCGTGCCCGAGTACGAGGTTCTGCGGAGCGGTGGTGCGACCGCGCACCATGTGCTGGTCGGATCCGCAGATGTTCGTGGTAACCGTGCGCAGGATGACACCGTGCGGCACCTTGCGACCAACGTTGGCCGGGTTGACTCCCGGTCCGTCCTTGAGTTCAAACGTGGGGTAATCAATGTCGATGACCTCGACTTCTCCCGCACTCTTGTAGGCAACTGCTCTGTTCCCAGTCATGGATTACCTTCCTAGCTTTCGTGTACTGATCGGGGATTACCTTCACAGCATGTAGTGGATCAAGTTGGAGTGGTACAAGGTCACTATATGGGCGCGGTCGAGGCCGTCGCGGTTACTCCCAGCTGCCACACATGCAACAGGGGACTGTCACTGAGTCCGGAAAAGGTGTATGTCTACAGCACGATGAGGCCCATCACCCAAACAGCGCCGAAGCCCGCGACACCCTGAATCGCCGTGGCCGGCGTCAGCGTTCGATACGCCGTTGCCACCGGGATTCGGCTGAGCTGGGAAACCACCCAGAAGAAACTGTCGTTCGCGTGTGACACCACCATGGCGCCGGCTCCGATCGCCAGAACGGACAGCACCCGTCCCATCTCCGAGTCCAGCCCGAGTGCCGGCAGCAGGGGAAGCGTCAACACCGAGCTCGTGACCATGGCGACCGTCGAGGAGCCCTGCGCCGTTTTGAGCGCGGCTGAAATCAGGAACGGTACCGCCAGCCCGAGTCCGAGGCTCGACAGGGCGCCGCCGAGAAAGTCCGTGAGCGGCGAGGCCGCGAGAATGGCGCCGAAGGCCGCACCGGAACCCGTGATCAGCAGGATCGGCGCCGAGATGCGGATGCCCTCGCTCACGCGTTCGCCGAAGACCTCGAGCTTGCCCGTGCCACGCAGCAGGAAGAGCGAGGCGATCAGCCCAGCCGCCAAGGCGATCACGGGTGTGCCGAGAAAAACGACCGCGGCGTACACGCCGTCTTCGCCGAACGGCCGGACGGGAAGCCTGGCAACGGATGCGAGGCAAATCAAAACCAACGGCGTCAGGATCGGCAGGAACGCCATGAAACCATTGGGCAGCTTGCCGTAACCAGCGCGCATCTCTTCGTACTCTTGACCGAGATCCTCGGTCTGCTCGTCGGGCAGCATGACGTCTTTCTTGAGAAAGCGGTTGGCCCAGAGCAGAGCGGCCCCGGCCGAGACGGTGGCCGCAATCAGCCCGAATCCGATGATGAGCCCGAGGGAGTCGATGGCCCCCAAATTACCGGCGGCCGCGAGCGGCCCCGGGGTGGGCGGCACGAAGGTGTGCGTGGCGTAGAGGCCGGTCATCAGTGCGATGGTCATCGCCACCAGCGAGACCTTCGTTTTCGCTGCGATGGCCTTCTTCAGGGAGTTCAAAATGACGAAGCCGGAATCGCAGAACACCGGAATCGACACGATGAAGCCGATGACGCTCGTGGTCAGGGTTGGGAACCGGGTCCCGAGAACACGGATCAGCGCATCGGCCATCGAGATGGCTGCTCCGGTGCGTTCAAGGATCACCCCGATGATGGTGCCGAACAGGATGATGAGCCCGATACTCCCCAGGGTGGCCCCGAAGGCGGTCGTGATGGTGGGAGCGATCGTGTCAATGGGAAGACCGAAGGCGAAGCCGCCCACCACCGCCGAAGCCAGCAGGGCCAGGAACGGATTGATCTTGAGCTTTGCGGTGGCAAAGACGATGGCTGCAACCAGGGCAACCAAAATGATGATGCTGAGCACGCGAAAACCTCTTTGTTTTGTCGATCAGGGAACTGGTGGAGCACAGTGGCGAACTAGAGAATCGCGCAAACCTGCGCGGTCGTGTCGCGNACGCGCTCNAAGGCATCCGCCTGCAGTTCGGCGAGGTCGGTCGGCCCGTCAGCGATGGAGAAGGCCGCCGTGATTCCCGCCGCCCGGGTGTCAGCTGCCGAGAGGTCCACGCTGCCGGCGATCACGATCACCTTCGCCGTCGCCGGTGACAACCGGGCGACCGCCGCGACGACCTTGCCGGCGAGTGACTGCGAGTCGAACCGGCCTTCCCCGGTGAGCACCACGTCGGCGGCGGCCAGCCGGTCGACCAGGCCGACGGCATCCGCCACCATGATGGAACCGGGGATCATCTCGGCGCCGAGCAGAGGCACCAGCGTGGCGGGCATTCCGCCAGCCGCGCCCGCTCCGGGCCGCCCGAGCATGTCCACACCGGTGGTGAGCGTCACAACCGCGCACAACCGGGCCAGGCCCGCGTCGAGCGTGTGGATATCGCTGACGGTTGCGCCTTTCTGCGGTCCGAAAACGGATGCGGCGCCATCGTCACCGCACAGCGGGTTGGTGACGTCCACGGCGACGCGCCACAGCACGTCTCCGGCACGTTCGTGCAGGCCCGACGTGTCGACCGTCACGATGTCGAACAGCCCCGCGCCGCCGGGAGCGACGTTCTCGCCGTCGCGGCCGAGGAACCGGGCACCGAGCGCCCTCAGCATGCCCGTTCCGCCGTCGGTGCTGGCCGAACCGCCCACGCACAGCAGGATCTCGTGGACACCGTCGTCGAGCAGCTGTCGTGCCAGGATCCCGACTCCGAAGCTGTCGGCACGCAGTGGCTCGAGAGCCCGGTCCATGACGGCCGGCAGACCATTGGCTTCGGCCGCCTCGATGACGGCGGTTCGACCGTCAAGCGACACTCCAACCCGAGCAGACCGGGGCCTGCCGAGGGCATCAACGGTGGAGAGCACTCGCGCGGCGACTCCCCATACGGCGAGAATGGCGTCCAGCGTGCCTTCGCCGCCGTCGGCCATGGGGCACACCGAGATGACCGCCTCCGGCCCGAGGCTGGCCCGGACCCCCTCGGCCATGGCCGCCGCCGCCTCGGCCGCGCTCAGGCTGCCCTTGAAAGAATCGGGCGCGATGGCCACGGTGAGCGGCCACGTCGCCGGTAGATCATTCATTCGTTCACACTATTTTGCTCATGCATCCATACCTAGAGGGACATAAGCCATAGTTTCCCGCGCACCCGGCTTGCGATCATGTGCACCGTGCACATATAACGCCTGGGCCGCCAGGAGAGCCATCTTCATGGTGAGCGCCGGAGAGAATCGTCGAATGTTCAACCCCGTCAGAAGTTCGATCCGATCCAATCGCTGCACGAGGGTGTTCCGGTGCACGCCCAGCACCGCCGCCGCCTGCGCGATCGACAGGTCTGCGTTCAGGAAGGCCTCGGCCGTCTGCCTCAGCACGGCGGTAAGGGGAGGAAGGGTGCGAACGCACGCATCCTGAGTCAGGTCATCCGAGAGATGGGCGACAGCGACCTCGGCGCCGAGACCGGCGAGGGGGGTGTCGGTCGCGGCGGCGATCAGCCCGGACTTCGGCAACAGCACGCCCAACCGCTGCGCATCACACCCGAGTTCGTGAATGTCGGCACCCACCCGGCCGGTCAGCAGCCGCACACCGTGCCCCAACAGCCGGTTTTTCAGCAGGGTGAGGCCGAGCTGCGTGGAAGACCCCGTCAACACCCACAGCACTCCCTGCAGTTCCGCCACGGCCATGTCGGACTCGGCCTGCAGATGCCGTAAGACCGACACCGACGCGCCGGGCGTGGAGCGGTCTTCCTCGTCGAGGAGCACCGCCGTCAGATTCCACGGCCCGTGGAGCGGAAGTCCGATTCCGGCCAGCCCGGCAACCAGGCGCGGTTCCGTCAGAGTGCCCAGCGTGAGGCCCGACAACAGATCGCGGGTCGCCGATTCCCGCCAGCGGGCGTTGTCTCGCAGCTGTTCCTGTTCCAGGAGCATCTGAATGGCCAACACGAGAACCTGGGCCAGGGCCAACACCTCATCGGGGTTCCCGGTGACCCCGACGACTGCAACCACTTCCCCGCCCTGCAGGAGGGGAATGTTGACACCGGGCCGGGTACCGCCGTACTCGCCGTCGTGCGTGACCTGCACCGTGAGCCCGGTGCGGGCCGCGGAGCGAGCCGCGTCGTGCGTTGTGCCGATCCTCGCCCGGTCCACGGCACCGATGATCACGCCATCGGCATCCATGATGTTGACATTGTGCTGCAGGCTCGGGGCGACCTGGTCGACGATACGTCGAGCCAGGTCGCGGGTGATTCGGAGGCCCGGTGCGGGAGGTGTATCCGTCATTGAGTCAGCCTATGGGAGCTGCGCGTCCATCCACACCGTGTGTGCCGGCAGAATTCCGCACGCGATGTAACGCTCGAATCAATCTTTTTGCATGCTCCCTCTGGCGAGTGTCGGTGGGTTGGCTTACACTTTTGAATAGAACATTTGTTCGAAATTCGTTGTACTACACAGTTAGATACATGTGAAATACATATGAGTAAGGAGTCAGGTCATGCCACAGATTATTGACGCACCGGTTGACGTAGAACTCACCCACGAGGGAGACCCACGCGCATTCGTGTGGAACCGGTTCGAACACACCGTGATCGGCCAACCCCAAGCCGTCTTCAAGCGAACCCGATGGTGGGAGAATGCCGGCTCCCCCACCCGCATCGATACCGAGCTCTGGCGCCTTGACGCCTCCCGCGGAGGTGAGGAACAGCACCGTTACGACCTGTGCCGAGGTCCCGACGGTGTCTGGACGCTCGCTGTGGACTGGGGCTGAGTCCCGGCCATGTCCTTTCCTCATCTGCATGTCGCAAGCGCCTATTCCACGCACTACGGCGTCACCCTCCCGGAATCCCTCGTCGCGCAGGCAGCAGACCAGGGAGCGAGCTTCCTCGCCATGACCGATCTCGATGGTCTGTACGCAGCCGTGAAACACGTCCGGGCCTGTGTTGCCGCCGGCATCAGGCCGGGGCTCGGTGCCGAGCTGGCCGTGCACGACGAGGAGCATCGTCCCCTCGGCCGAGTCGTCGTGCTCGCGCACGGCAACAACAACGGCCGCGGCTATGCCGCGCTCTGCCGTGCTGTCAGCGCCTGCCATGACACCGGCAGCACTCATCACGGTGGCACCGGTCACGGCTCCGCGACCGGCCGGCATCCGAGCATCTCACGGGCTCGCCTCGCCGACCTTGCCGAGTTGCGTTCCCTGACCGTACTGTTGGGGCCGTCATCCGACGTAGGAATCGCCACTCAACGGCGCGACAGCCTCGATGCTCAGATCCTGCTCAGCGCCTGGCTGCGAACAATGCCCGTAAACTCGATCCAGCTTGAGATCGTGTGTCACCTTGCCGAACCAGGCGCACCCGGCAGTGTGGCTCCCGCCACTCGCATGCTGTCGCTCGCCGAGTACGCCGACCTGCCCGCGGTGCTCTCTAACGCCGTTCGTTACGGTACCGCCGGCGATGCCGTCACCGCAGACCTGGCCGACGCCGCCCGCACCCTCACCCCTCTCGCCGAGCTCGATACCCACGACACACTCCAGACCAATGGACAGGCCTGGCTCAAACCCGGCGGTGCCATGAACCAGGTTGCACGCATGGTCGTCGACGCCGGCGCACACGAAGACGGAGCGCTCGAACGGCTCTTCCGCGACACCGAGCAGCTCGCCGATCAATGCAGCCTTGATCCGGACACCGATATCGGCCTCGGCCGGCCACGTATGCCCGAGGCGCGGATCATCGGCGTCACCGGTGACCCGGTGGCCGAGTTGTGGAAACGAGCACGGCACGGCATCACCGATCTCTACTCCGTAAGCGGCACGGCAGCCATGGAGACAGCCCACGCCCATCTCGCCCAGGAAATGAAGACCGTCGAACACCTCGGTTTTGCGAGCTATTTCCTCACCGTGGCCCGGGTCGCCGACATCATCCGCGACATGGGAATTCGCATCCAGGCCCGCGGCTCCGGCGTGGGATCGGTGCTCAACTACGCACTTCGCACATCGTCGGTCGAACCCATCTCGAACGGCCTGCTCTTTGAACGTTTCCTGTCGCCGGAGCGGCAAACCCTTCCCGACATCGACCTGGATGTGGAGTCGGCGCGTCGTCACGACATCTACCGAAAGATCTTCGAGACGTTCGGCAGCGACCGCGTCTCCTTGATGTCGATGACCAATGCCTACCGCGGACGAGGTGCCGTGCGTGATGCCGGCCTCGCGCTCGGCATGCCGGATGACCAGATAGCCGCCATCGCCCGACAGATGTGGCGGTTCAATGCCCGCGACTTCCGCCGCGCCCTCGAAGAGAAACCCGAACTCGAGGAGCTCGCAGCCCAGGTGCGTGAATCACAACAACTCGATCTGCTGGTGGATCTCACCGCGAGGCTCGACCGACTCCCCCGGCATATTTCGGTGCATCCGTGCGGAGTCATCCTCTCTGACGCGAGCCTGCTCGATCGCACTCCGGTACAGGCTTCGGGTATGGGGCTGCCGATGTCCCAGTTCGACAAGCACGACATGGACCCGATGGGCCTGATCAAGCTCGATATCCTCGGTGTGCGAATGCAATCGGCAATGGCCCATGCGGTGGAAGAACAGCGCCGACTCAGCGGCGAACGCATCGATCTCGACCGGATTCCCCTCGACGACCCCGCGACCTACGAACTCATCCGATCCACCCGTACTCTCGGTATCTTCCAGCTCGAATCGCCCGGCCAGATGGAGCTGGTGGGAAAGCTGCAGCCCGAGGTTTTCAACGACCTCACCGTGGAGATCTCCCTCTTCCGCCCTGGTCCCATGAAAAACAACATGCCGCTTACCTACCTGCAGGCCCGGCATGGGGAGGTGGCACCGGATTACCTGCACCCCCGGTTCCGGAACATTCTTGAGGAGACCAATGGTGTCGTGATTTTCCACGAGCAGGTGATGCGACTCTTTGACGAGCTGACCGGGTGCGGCCTGGGTAAAGCTGACGTTTTTCGTCGCCACCTCGGCAAACCGGAAGAACTCCCCCGGATCGAGGCTTTTGTTCGAGAACGAGCGCTGCTCCGGGGCTTCGATCCGGAGGTCATCGACCGGGTTTGGACCGTTCTCGCCGGATTCGGCAGTTTTGGTTTCGCTAAAGCGCATGGCGCTGCCTTCGCCTTGCCCACGTACCAGTCCGCATGGCTCAAGACACACCATCCGGCGGCGTTCCTGGCCGGGCTCCTCACCCACGATCCCGGCATGTGGCCGAAAGACCTCATCGTGGCCGAGGCACGCATTCTGGGAGTGCCGGTGCTCGGCCTCGATGTGCAGCGAAGCGCACTCGACTATCGCGTCGAAGAACTTGCGGACGGGAGCCGGGGCATCCGCCTCGCCCTGCCGGAGCTGGCGGGAAGCAACGAAACCGAACGTTCGCGTATTGTTCAACACCAACCGTTCAGCTCGCTGCAGGACTTTCGCGACCGGGTGCGGCCACGCCGTCGAACCTTCGAAGCACTCGCTCGGGTCGGCGCCCTCGATTGCTTCATCGATTACGACCGTGAACGTCGACACGAGCTACTCGCCCATATCCAATCCCTTCGGGGCACTGCCGTGGCGATCACGGCCGAACAGCTCGCCTTCGACGTGGAACTTCCGATGCATCACTACGGTGACGTCGGGGCCGTGACGTCACTCGAGCTGCGTGGCCGCACCCAAACCGACCTCGAACTCCAGGACCTCCGCTTGGCGGTGTCTGACCACCAAATGACCCGGTTCCATTCCCTGTTCGCCGAATTGGGCGTGACACCCGCCTCTGAACTGGGAAAACTGCCCGGCGGCACCGACGTGCTCCTCGCCGGAGTTCGCCGAGCCACGAACACACCACCGATGCGGGGTGGCCGCCGCGTGGTGTTCATCAGTCTCGATGACGGCAGCGGTCCGGTTTCGAACGTGGTTTTCTTCCATGATGCCCAGGAGCGTGTCGGCCGACAGATCTTCCAGACCAATTACATGCTCGTTCGCGGCCGAACCCGGCGATCGGGTGCGAAAGGAGTATCGGTCACCGGAGAAAACATCTGGGATCTGTTCGATGTGGCCCGGCAGGTTCGAGAACGACATAAACGGGACTCGCTCGCGCAACGACAGGAAACGGCCCGGGCGGCAGAAGAAGCCGCCGCCGCAATGGGTTACGGATCACCCGGCGGGAGTGGGGGTCGGCTCCAAGCCGCTGCCGGCTGACTCGGCCAGATCATCACCGCCATACTTCGCGTTCGCCACCGACATGACCGCCGGCCACATCCGGTGCCGGGCGGTCGCCACCGGACCACTCGCAAAGTTCATCCGTCGTTGGTTGGCCGTACCGCTCAGAGCAACGACGGCCACCACGGTGGCGACCTTGGAACTCGCCCCGCTCATCCATGTGTTCTTTGCGCCGTCTGTCGTCCCCGTCTTACCGATCATGGGCACCCATGGTTTTGTCGCAGCATTGGATTGCCGCCCCGTTCCATTGGTCATCACTCGCCGCATCCCGTAGGTCATTCCGGCGGCCACGACCGGGTCGACCGATTGCGTGCACTCCGTTTGCGGTGCCGGCACCTCCGCACCGTCCCGGCCGACGATGCTGTCGATCGCAATCGGACTGCAGGTGAGGCCTCCGTTGGCGATCCCCGCGAAGGCCACAGCCATGGTCAGCGGGGCGATTTCATTCGTACCGATCACCGATGCCGCCGATTCCGACAGCGGGTTGCCGTCCGCCCGGTGCACCAGGAAGCTTTCCGCCGTCTTCCTGATGCCGCAGAGATCAAGCCGTTTGGCCATCCCGATGAAACCGGTGTTGATGGAGCCGATTGTTGATTCCAACGCCGAGTAGTTTCCTCCGGGTTCCCCCTGGTCGTTCCGTGGATTCCAATGCTGGCTGTCGTAGTTTTGCGGACCCAGGCAGCTGTCCTGAAACGTGCCCCAGTTCGACTTGCGTCGTGAATCAACCCGTTCGCTCAGCTGGTGCCCTTCTTTGAGCCATTCGGCGAGCGTGAAGACCTTGTACGAGGAACCCGGCTGGAATCCGCGCGAGCCGCCGTAAGCGAAATCCGTGTTGTAGTTGATGCCGGTGTAATTGGCGCCGGTGGCCTGAACCGCCGGATCCTGGCTGTAGTCCTTGTTCTGTGTCATAGCGAGCACTCGGCCTGTTCCCACCTGCACGCTCGAGATGACGGCCCCGAGATCGGCCCGGTCATAAACCTTGGGAACCTGCGCGTTCATGGCGTCGACCGCTGCGCGTTGCACGTCCAGGTCCAGGGTCGTGTAGATGTTGTACCCGCCACGGCGGAAATTGAGCATCCGAGTGGGAGCGTCCTCACCGAAGGCCGGATCATTCTGCAGGATCTTGGTCACGTAGTCGCAGAAGAAGGCGTTGTCACCCGCGGTCTGACAGCCGGTACTGGGTTCGGTGATCACCGGCTGCACGGGCGTCGCGACGGCCGCGTCGTAGTCGGCCTGCGAGATCTTGTGGTGTTCAAGCATGGCGCTCAGGAGGTAGTCACGCCGTTCCTTATTGGCCGCGTAGCCATTGGCCTCCCCGTTCGTCAGGCTTGCCGGCCGGTCGATCTTGAATTTCACCGGGTTGTTCACGATCGCCATCAAGCTCGCAGCCTGCGGAAGGGTGAGAGCCGCCGCCGAGGAATTGAAGTAATAGTTGGCTGCCGCTTCGATCCCGTACACCGTGCCGCCGAATCCGGCGATGTTGAAGTATTGACGCAGAATATCCTGTTTTCCGAGGGTCTTCTCCACGCCGATGGCCAGGCGCATCTCCTTGAGTTTGCGCATGGGCGTGGTCTCGGTCGCTTTCGAATAGCAGTCGTCGTGTGCCTTCTTGTCGGAGATGAGCTCGCATTTCTGGATGAGCACGTTCTTCACATATTGCTGCGTGATCGACGATCCGCCCTGGGTGGCTCCGCCCGACGCCGTCGACGCGGTGGCTCTCAGGGTTCCCTGCAGGTCGACCCCGCCATGCTCGTAGAATCGGGGGTCCTCTCCGGCCACCGCGGCGTCCTTGGCATAGGTACTGATCGCGTCCCATCCGACCTCGATCCGGTTCTGGTCGTAGAAGGAGGCCAGGAGCACCGGTGTTCCGTCGGATTCCCGCGCGTAAATGTTGCTCTTGGCGGAAAGCGCATCGATGGAAACAAAATCCGGGAGCCCCTCAAAGACGTTGATCGCGTTCGATGCGGCCAGAGACGACAACGCCACTACCGGGGTGACGCCAACAGTAACCAGCAAGCCGACAGACGCGCTCACCGCGACGAATCCGAGCAGCCCCCCGAGCACGCCACGCAGTGATCGATGATCGAAATGGGGCTGGGACGGGGGCGCACTCCCGGTCATTTTCTCTCCTTCTTCCCCCTCGTGCGCTCCATGAAACAGCGATAGTGATCCGACCGCTAGGGGCGTCACCTGCTGTTTTCGACAAGGTCTTTCCAGACTCCACCCCACTTCGGGCTATGGTCCCCCGGACCCGGGGGACGCACGCCCGCACGCGCGGATTCGGCCTGAAACAAGAGATCATGTTGGTCGAGCTGCGGTGTCCGGCGTGACGACAACACGCCGGGCACCCCGGGGACTACTGCTGCAGTCCGCCCAAGAAGCCCGACGCCGCATGACGGGCGGCCTCGGCCGCATCCGCTCCGGTTTTCGCGGCCAGGGCGTCGATGTCGATATCGGGAACCTCGGCCGGCGCCGCCGCCGCCGCCGCCGCCGCAGTGTCCGTGCGCTGCACGCTTGGAGCGGTCCTTGCGGNTTCCTGCGCCGGCGCCTTGGCCAGTGCAGCCCCCGCCGCCGTGCCCCCGACGAGTCCAGCGAGCAGATCCTTGATGCCGGAGCCCATGGTGGACTGCAGCACCGCGTCGACCTCGGAGAACCCCGAAGCCACGTTTTTGCTGAGCTGGCTGGCGCCGTCGGTTGAAATCACCGTCAGCTGATCGATGTTGCTCATCGGTGCGGCAAGCTCGTGGGCGATCTTGGGCAGCATCTCCACGAGTCGCAGCTGGATGAGCGCCTCGGACTGCTGGGCGACGGCCTCGGCCGACAGCCGAGTCGCGGTCGCCTCGGCGGTACCGCGAGCGAGGATGGCATCGGCTTCAGCCTGGCCCTCGGCGCGGATGGCATCGGCATTGGCCACGCGACTGTCACGCTCGGCTGTGGCCTTGGCCACGGCCGCTTCGGCGGCCGCCAACGCCGTGACCCGGATGCGGTAGGCATCCGCATCAGCGATCGCGTTCACTTCCGATTCAAGCTCGGCCTTGCGCAGGCTCGCCCGGCGCTGGGCGGTGCGTTCCTGTTCCTGCACAATCGCCTGCTGCGCCTTGGCCTCTGCCAGCGGCTTGGACGCCGCCGCCTCGGCGGCGGCCTTGTCGGTGTCAAGCTGCAGCGCCGCGCGCCGCAAGGCGAGCGTGTTCTGCGCCTCGGCGATCGCCTGCTCGGCAGTGATGAGCGCTTCCTGAGACTCACGGTTGGCCACGTGCTCGGCGACCTCGGCCTGACGACGCACCTTGGCCTGTTCGGCACGACCGATGTCGCGAATATAGTCATTCTCGTCGGTGATGCCCTTGATTTCAAAGGAGTCAACGTCGAGCCCCTGATTGGCGAGGGACTCGCGCGCGGTCGCGAGCACAGCGGTACCGAGCTCGTCACGCTTCTGAATTACGGTCATCACATCGGTGGCGCCGATCGAAGATCTCAGGGAACCACTCAGTACCTCCTGCGCGAAACCATCGATGTTCTTGTCCTGGCCGAGGAAACGCTGGGCGGCGGCGCGGATGGACTTCGGAGAATCGCCGACCTTGACGATCGCCACGGCCTCGACGGACAGGGTGATGCCATTGCGGTCCTGAGCGACAGCCGTGATTTCAATGGCACGGCTGCGCAGACTGATCTTGAAAGCCTTTTGAAAGAACGGGGTGATGAAAACGCCCTGGCCGTGGACGACCCGCTGGCCTGACTCTTCCAGGGTGGCCCCGTCCACAATGGTCTTGCGGGATTTCTTGCCCGTGATGATCAAGGCTTCATCGGGGCCGGCGTTCTTGTAGATGGTGCGGGCGTAGATGAGGGCCACCACAAGGACGACCACGACCGTACCGATGATTCCGGGAATCGGGCCGAACAAGAAGTCGATCATGGTGGTCCTTCCGGCGCCGAAGCGCGAGTGTGGCACGCGGTGCTCAGTGGAGCCGGGGCGCGGCGTTCCCCTCCAGTGTCGCAGAGATAGGTGAGCGCATCCCACCCGGGGTGGACCTGGGCCGAGGTGGTCCTCATCGGCGTCGACGCCCGAGCCGGACTATTGGCCTGTCTCGATGCATTGACAAGACGTCCATCCGTGGCCAAAGTGTCGGTAGCGCACCTGTCCCGAGCGAAAAGCCCGGTCGTGCCCCTGACTCGTGTGCACATCACGTCATGCAAGGAGGGCAACGATGCGATCTGCAGCGCTGCAGACGTCCCCGCCCCGGTGGGACCTCACCCTTCTGGGGTATTGGCAGCTCACCATGAACGGTGAACCNGTCGACGTCGGTGCCCGCCAGCAGCGGGTTCTCACCGCTCTCGCGCTCCTGGGCGTGCGGCCCCGGCATTTCATCGCCAATCTCCTCTGGCCCGATGGTTCAGAGCTGCAGGCCGCCGGCAACCTTCGAGCAAGCATCTTTCGCATATGCCATGAACTGCCCGGTCTCATCCGTATTCGCGATCCACTCACCCTCGACGAGACCACGACCATCGACGTGCAGAACCTGCGGCGGCTGATCGGCGACATCACGGACCTCCAGCACACCGCCCAAAAATCANGCACGATCGAGCTGCTCCGCACAGCGGACTTGCTGCCGGGATGGTACGAGGACTGGGTGGTCTCCGAGCAGGAGTTGCTCCAGCACGAGAGGGTCGATGCGCTGGAGGTGCTCGCACGGGAGTTCATCGCAACGGGAGACACCGGTCACGCCCTCATTGCCGCCCGGTCTGCGGCTGCCATCGAACCGCTGCGCGAAAGCGTGCAAATGGTGCTCGTCAAAGCCCACCTGGCCACGGATGATCGAGCTTCCGCGCTTCGGGTTTACCAGCATTTCCGTGCCGGCCTGCACCGCGAGTTGGGCGTCTCACCGTCACCGCGGTTTGCGGAGTTGATCCGAGCGGAAACCGGCCGGGATCTCGGGAATCGGTGACGGCTGCCTAAGCCTTGAGATCAGGGAACTGGTCGTCGCGCCATTCGCCCGGGAGCGACGCATCGGTGGCGGCCGCGTGGTCTTCCCGCTCGCGCAGCTCAACCCGGCGGATTTTTCCCGAACTGGTTTTCGGCAAGTCCGCGAACTCTACCCGGCGCACTCGCATGTATGCGGGCAGGCTGTGCCGGGCGTGGATCAGCACCGACAGGGCCGTCTCCCCAGTCGGTTCCCACCCCGGCGCCAGCGTGATGTATGCCTTGGGGATGTTGAGCCGTGTTCCATCGGGGGCAGGCACCACGGCGGCTTCGGCGACGGCCGGGTGTTCCAGCAGCACGCTCTCCACCTCGAAGGGGGAAACCTTGTAGTCGGAGGATTTGAAGACGTCGTCCGTCCGCCCGATGAAGGTGATGTATCCGTCGCCGTCCCGGCTCGCCACATCCCCGGTGTGGTAATAACCGTCGCGTGTGGCTTCGGCTGTGCCTTCCGGATCGCCGTGATAGCCCGCCATCACATTGGCGGGATTCTGCGCGAGGTCAATGCAGATTTCACCCTCATCGGCGAAGGCGCCGCTGATCGGATCGATCAGCGCCACCGTCACTCCGGGAAGGGGCATTCCCATCGATCCCGGCTTGAGACGTGATCCAGGAGCATTGCCGATCGTCGCCGTCGTCTCCGTTTGACCGAACCCGTCCCGAATCGTCAACGCCCACTTGTGTTCGACCTGGCGAATCACCTCGGGGTTCAGCGGTTCACCGGCTGACATCAGCTCCCGAAGCCCCGAGGGTTTCACACCGAGTTCGGCCTGAATCAGCATTCGCCACACGGTGGGCGGGGCGCAGAACGAGTTGACCAGGGCGCGTTCGAGTTGGGCCAGCAGTGCGGCGGCGTCGAAGCGCGCATAGTTGTAGACGAAAACGGTGGCGCCGGCGATCCATGGGGAGAAGAAGCTGCTCCACGCGTGCTTACCCCACCCCGGGGAGCTGATGGCGAGGTGCACGTCGCCCGGGCACAACCCCAGCCAGAACATGGTCGACAGGTGGCCGACGGGATAGGACGTCTGGGTGTGCGTGACCATCTTGGGCTTGTTCGTTGTGCCCGACGTGAAGTACACCAAGGACGGATCCTCTGACCGGACCACGGGCAGGATCCGCTCCGCATCCACTTCGTAAGCGTCGGCGAAATCGATCCACCCGTCCACCTCACCGGTGACACAGATCCGGGAGTAGCTGCCCGTTACGGAGTCAAACTTGTCCGCATCGATCGAATTGGCCAAAACGTGGTCGACTCCCCCGCGCAGTACCCGGTCCTGCAGATCNGCGGAGCCCAGAACCGTCGAGGTGGGCATGATGACAGCGCCGATTTTCATGATGGCCAACATCGCCTCCCAGAGTTCCGCCTGGTTACCAAGCATGAGCAAAACCCGGTCGCCGTGCTTGATCCCGATCCGCGTCATCCAGGTTGCGACCCGGTCAGAGACGGCCGACATCTGGGCGTAGCTGATCCTGCGTTCCCGGCCGTCTTCCTCCACGATCCAGAGGGCGGTCTGGTCGTTCCCGTGGGCGATCACGTCGAACCAGTCCACGGCCCAGTTGAAATTCGCTCCAACATCCGGCCAGACGAATTCGGCGGAGGCCTGCACATGGTTTTCGCGCAGGCGCACCAGTTGGTCCCGGGCGGTGCGGTAGTTGTCGGTGGCGGTCGACGCGGTGCCGGTCGACGCGGCTGTATTGACGGAGGCACTCGGGGCGTGGGNNATCAGAAACTCATCTCCTGGGGTTGCACGAACGCGCACATCGGCTGTGATGTGTCGCCCAAGACGTGCCCTCGGTTCAACCTAGCGGGTAGCGCTGGAGTTTTGCTAGGACTTCCTAGTACGTTGGGTGATACACGAAATGCACCGTCGCAGGGAAGGCAGAATGCCATGAGTGTTTCACGCTCGGCCCAGGCGGTCGACACTGCCGACGTACTCCGTATTCGAACCGGCCGCCTCGGGCATCTGGTACTGAACCGCCCCCGGTCGATGAATGCCCTGACGCACAACATGATTGTGATGATCGGCGAGGCCCTCACCGAGTGGGCCGCAGACGACGAGGTCCAGACCGTTCTCATCACCGGAAGCGGTGACCGTGCCCTCTGCGCGGGGGGCGACATCGTGAGCATCTACCGCCAGGTTCAGCACAACCGCACGGGTGCAGCCCGGTTTTTTGCGGATGAATACGCCGTCAATGCCCTGATCGCTCGGTATCCCAAACCCATCGTGGCGATCATGGACGGCGTCGTCCTCGGCGGCGGCGTGGGCGTCTCTGCGCACGCCGGTATCCGAGTCGTCACCGAACGCACGCAGCTGGGAATGCCGGAGACCGTGATCGGATTCGCTCCCGATGTGGGAGGTACTTTTCTGCTTTCCCGTTCCCCCGGTGAACTCGGCACGCACATGGCGCTCACCTCGGCGGTAGTCACGGGGCCGGATGCCATCATCGCCGGCTTTGCCGACTACATGATCGACTCCGGCAACATCGCCGGATTAGTGACCTCACTGGCCGACACGGACGCCCGTGCTGCCGTTCGCGCCCTGGCCCGCGTGCCCGGAACGTCGCCGCTGAANGCCCAGCGGGAATGGATCGACACCTGCTACGAATTCGACGATGTGGAAGACATCCTGGCGTGCCTGCAACTGTCCCCCGTGGAAGCCGCCAACCGGGCGGCCGAGGATTTGCTGGCGCGATCACCCACCGCCCTCAAAGTCACCCTGGAATCACTCCGGCGGGCGCGGAACATCCGCGAGCTTGAGGATGTGCTCAATCAGGAATACCGGGTTTCCCTCCGATTCCTCGATGGAACGGAGTTNGTCGAGGGNATTCGCGCGCAGGTCATCGACAAGGATCGCTCGCCCCGGTGGGCCCCGGCCACGCTCGGCGGGGTCACCGAAGATGCCGTGAACAGTTTTTTCGGCTCCCTCGGCGCTCGAGAACTCAGCCTCCCCGTTCCTTCCGTTCCGTCCACCGCGTCCGTTCATGCACTTCCCGACATGCACCAAACCGAGACACCCGAGGTAGACCACACATCATGACCACCTTCGAAAACATTCTGCTGGAACGACGCGGCCGGGTCGGCCTGATCACACTCAACCGCCCACACGCGCTCAACGCGCTCAACGACGCGCTCATGCACGACGTCGTGGCCGCCGCCGGGGACCTCGACCGCGACCCGGACATCGGGGCGATCGTCATCACCGGATCCGAGCGGGCATTTGCCGCGGGAGCCGACATCAAGGAGATGGCGCCGCAGACCTACATGGATATGTACGCTGCCGACTGGTTTGCCGGCTGGAGCGCGCTCGCGGCCGTGCGCACCCCGGTGATCGCCGCGGTTGCCGGCCACGCCCTCGGGGGCGGATGCGAACTCGCGATGCTCTGTGACTTCATCCTCGCAGCCGACACCGCCACGTTCGGCCAACCGGAAATCAAACTCGGTGTCATCCCCGGGATCGGCGGATCGCAGCGCCTCACCCGGGCGATCGGCAAGGCCAAGGCCATGGAGATGATCCTGACCGGACGCACGATGGGCGCAGAAGAAGCGGAGCGCTGCGGGCTCGTGGCGCGGATTGTTCCCGCGGCGAACCTGATCGATGATGCCCTGGCAACAGCGACGGCAATCGCTTCCCGGTCGCTTCCGGTCGCGATGTTGGCGAAGGAAGCCGTGAATGCGGCTTTCGAGACCACCCTGGCCGAGGGTATCCGCTTCGAACGCAGACTCTTCCACTCCACGTTCGCGACGGATGATCAGAAGGAAGGCATGGCGGCCTTCATCGAGAAGCGCACGCCCGAGTTCACCGGGCGCTGAGAAATCGACCGTCCACGACCCCCAGCCGCCGGAACGCCTGGTCGTGGGCGTCAGCCGAGAAGCCCCGTNCCATCGTCCTTCTCTGAAGCGGTCGCCCGGATGCCGTGCACGAGGAGCGTCGCCAGCTCGTCGTAACACTGCGCGGCNGTCAGACCGGTGCTTTCCTGCAGGCGGCGCTGCTGAATGCGCACCATGACTGCCGAAACGGCCTCTGCGATGAACGCGGCCGGCACCTCCCGGAACGCCCCGTCACGCACACCGTCGCTGATCAGCGCCGCCACGCGTGCGGCGGCGAAATGGGTGTTGCGTTCATAGATGTCGTTAGCCGGCGGAAAAGACCCCACGTCGTCCATGAACGCAGCGGATGCCGGGCGCAGTTCGTCACCGACGGCCCGCAGGTAGGTGGCGATCCGGTCCGTCGCATCATGGGACCCATCGAGCTTTCGTTCCACCCGCTCGGCGGCGCCCTTGAAGAAGTGNACGACGGCCTTCTGCACCAGTTGCTCACGACTNCTCGCCAGCGAGTAGATCGTGGACTTGGAGCAGTGCAGCCGTTGCGCGGCGGCAGCAAGGGTGACGTCGGAGAAACCCTCTCGCAGGAAGAGGTCAACCAG
>JGI24770J26754_10001299_pt1 | contig 17787 bp, 14 predicted proteins | sample LakOneMetagenome_FD_26754 | JGI IMG/M metagenome (IMG submission 26754) | reverse complement strand
GTCCGTGCGGACGTCATAAGGGTGCTCTGGCATAGTTGGCGTGAGCCGTTGTTGCAATAGGCATAGAATACACTAAAAGCGGATTTGCCCGTTTTTTAAGCATGGCTTGGGAATCTGGCCATGTGTCGACGCGTTTCGCGTTATTGTAGATATCCCGCCCCGACGTTCGGCCATCATCACTTCACAGGAGCCGCCATGCCCTCGCTGCAGATCAACGGTAAGACCCTTTCCCTCGACGTCCCCGACGACATGCCCCTGTTGTGGGCCCTGCGCGACGTGGCCGGCCTGACCGGCACCAAGTTCGGCTGCGGGGTGTCGCTGTGCGGCGCCTGCACCGTGCACGTGGACGGCCAGGCGGTCCGCTCCTGCGTGACCCCGGTCGGTTCGCTCGCGGGCAAGCAGGTCGTCACCATCGAAGCGATCGGCGACGACCCGGTCGGCGCGCGCGTGCAGGAAGCCTGGCGCAAGATCGATGTCGTCCAGTGCGGCTACTGCCAGTCGGGCCAGGTGATGGCCGCCACCGCGCTGCTGCGCGCCAAGCCGGCGCCCACCGATGCCGATATCGACGCCGGCATGTCGGGCAATATCTGCCGCTGCGGCACGTACGGCCGCATCCGCGCCGCCATCAAGATCGCCGCCGCGGCCAAATAAGGAGAATGCGATGACCTCATTCATGTCGCGCCGCCGCTTCCTGCAGGTAGGCGCTGCCGCCGGGGGCGGCCTGCTCATCACGTTCAACCTGACCGGCTGCAAGCGCAGCGACGATCGCGCCGAACCGCCGTCCGAACGGGCCGTGGGCGCCGCCGCCACCAAGGAATCGAATCGCGCGCCCGGGCTGGCGCAAAATGCCTTCATCAAGATCGGGCGCGACGGCATCGTCACCCTGATCGTGCACAAGGTCGAAATGGGACAGGGCACCTTTACCTCGATGCCGATGCTGCTGGCCGAGGAGCTCGAGGTCGACCTGTCCAAGGTCAAGCTGGAACAGGCGCCGGCCAACAACAGCCTGTACAGCGATCCCATGCTGGGCGGGCAGGTCACGGGCGGCTCGACCTCGGTGCGCGCGGCCTGGAAGCCTCTGCGCGAGGCGGGAGCGACTGCGCGCGCGGTACTGATCAAGGCTGCCGCCCAGGCCTGGCAGGTGGACCCGGACACCTGCAGCGCCAAGGATGGCGCGGTGCTGCACGCCGCCAGCGGGCGTTCCGTGCACTACGGCGACCTGGTCGATGCCGCCGCCAAGCTCGACGCGCCGGCCGTCATCCGGCTTAAAAAGACCGAAGAATTCACCCTGATCGGCACCGCGCACAAGCGCCTCGACTCGGCGGCCAAGGTCAATGGCACGGCGCTGTTCGGCATCGACGCCAAGCTGCCCGGCATGCTGATCGCCACGGTGGCGGCCTCGCCCGTCCCCGGCGGGAAGCTGGCCGGGGTCAACGAGCCGGCCGCGATGGCGGTCAAGGGCGTGCGCCATGTGCTCAAGCTCGACAACGCGGTGGCCGTGGTGGCCGATCACATGTGGGCCGCCAAGCAGGGTCTGGCCGCACTGGCGCCTACCTGGGACGACGGCCCGAATGCCACGGTGACGATCGACGCGATCCGCACCATGATGAACGAGGCCGCCCAGAAGACCGGCGCCATCGCCGAGAACAAGGGCGACGCGCCCAAGGCGCTGGCAGCGCGGGAGGGCGGGCGCAAGATCGAGGCGGTGTACGAGGTGCCGTTCCTGGCCCACGCCACGATGGAGCCGATGAACTGCACGGTTGACCTGCGCGCCGACGGCTGCGACCTGTACGTGGGTACCCAGGTGCCCAGTTTCGCCCAGGGCGCGGCGGCCAAGATCAGCGGACTGGCGCTGGAAAAGGTCCGGGTGCATAACTTCTACATCGGCGGCGGCTTCGGGCGCCGGCTGGAAGTGGACAATGTGGTGCAGGCGGTCTCGTTCGCCAAGATGGTCAAGGCGCCCGTCAAGTTCATCTGGACGCGCGAGGAAGACATCCAGCACGACATGTACCGGCCGTATTACATCGACCATCTGGCGGCGCGCCTGGGCAAGGATGGCAAGCCGGCTGCCTGGTTCCACCGGGTGACGGGTTCGTCGATCATGGCCCGTTTTGCGCCCGGCGCGATGAAGGATGGCGTCGATCCCGACGCCGTGGAAGGGGCGCGCGATTTGCAGTATGCGATCGGCGACGTGCGGGTCGAATACGTGCGCCACGAGCCGGCGCTGCCGACCGCCTTCTGGCGCGGGGTGGGGCCGACCCACAACGTGTTCGTGGTCGAGAGCTTCATGGACGAGCTGGCGCTGGCCGCCGGCCAGGATCCGGTGGCGTACCGCCGCGCCTTGCTGGCCAAGTCGCCGCGCATGCTGGGCGTACTCAATCTGGTGGCGGAAAAGTCCGGCTGGACGAGCAAGCTCAAGCCGATCGCCGGGCGCCGCGTGGGGCGCGGGGTGTCGGCGCAGTTTGCGTTCGGTACCTACATGGCCCAGGTTGCGGAAGTGTCGGTAGGCGCCGATGGCGACATCAAGGTGCACCGGGTGGTGTGCGCGCTCGACTGCGGGCAGGTGATCAATCCCGACACGGTGGTGGCGCAGATGGAAGGCGGCATCGTGTTCGGACTGACGGCGGCGCTGTGGAGCGAGATCACGCTCGACAAGGGCCGCGTGGTGCAGTCGAACTTTGGCGACTACCGGATGATGCGCATGAACGAGGCGCCCAGGGTGGAGGTGCATATCGTGGCCAGCCATGACGATCCGGGCGGGATCGGCGAGCCGGGGACGGCGGCCATAGCGCCGGCGCTGGCCAATGCCGTGGCAGCGGCCACCGGCAAGCGGATTCGCAAGCTGCCGCTGGCAGCCAGTGCGGGGGTGTTGAAGGCCTGAAAAACCACGTCGCCCCCGCCTGCGCGAGGGCGACGTGTTTGGTATCGCACAACCTGCCTTCAGGGATGCGTTTCCTCCTGCGCCCCCATCCCCGCATGCCCCGGCCCTGCCGGCACCAGCGTGGCCGCTGACAGCGGCCTGCGCGCCGGACCATGCAGCACCGCGCCATCGGCCGCAAAGCGCGAGCCGTGGCATGGACAATCCCAGGATTTTTCGCCCGAATTCCAGTGCACCGCGCACCCAAGATGGGTGCACGCCGCCGACATGGCCTGCAAGCCGCCGTCATCGCTGCGGTACACCGCCAGCAGCTTGCCGCCGTTGCGCACCACGGCGCCCTCGCCGGCGGCGATTTCATCGACCGATTCCACATCGCCCCCGCGCAGCCAATCCGTGTACTGGGCCAGCGTGTTGGCCTGCTCGGTGATGAAGTCGCCGATCCCGTGGAAGACCTTGCGCGCCGGCGAATACAGTTCGGCCCAGTCGTTGGCCCGCCCCAGTATCAGGTCGCTGATCAGGATCGCGCCTGCCGTGCAGTGCGTCATGCCATTGCCCGAGTCGCCCGTGATGATGTAGACATTGTCATGGTCGAGCGGATTGCGGCCCAGGAAGGCGACGCCGTCCGACGGCTCCATCACCTCGCCCGACCAGCGATACTCCACCTGCCCGGCGAGCGGGAAGCGCTGGCGTACCCAGGCTTCGATCTTGTCGTAGCGGTGTTCGGGATGGTCGTCCTGCCCCGTCTTGTGATCCTGCCCGCCCACGATGAGCAGCTCGTAATTGGTGCCCGGTCCGGCCGCGGCCAGGCGCACGTAGTAGTACGGGTCGCCCGTATCCCACAGCAGCAGGCGTGGCAGCGCATCCTTGGGCACCCGCGTGGCCACCACGTAGGTGAGGTAGCCGGCCTGCTTGGTATGCATGACGACGCGGTCGTTGAACGGCGTATTGGTGGCCACGACCACGGCGCCGGCATGGATGCTGCCGCTTTCGGTGCGTACATGCTCGACCTTGCTGTCGCCGCGCAGGTCCAGGGCGCGCGTGCGGCCATAGATGCGCCCGCCCATGCGGGTGATGGCGTCAGCCAGCCCGGCCAGGTATTTGAGCGGATGGAACTGGGCCTGGTTGGCAAAGCGCAGGCAGGGACCCGTGTCGACCCCGATCCCGGGTACCCGCTCGAGGCGGCGCACGTTCAGGCCCAGGCGCGTGGTGACGGCGTACTCGTGTTCGAGCGTGTCGTCCCAGCGATGTTCGGGGCTGAACAGGTAGCCGTCGAGGCGCTCGAATTCGCAGGCGATCTGCTCTGTACGGATGATCGCTTCCACGCAGTCGGTGGCCTGGCGGTAGGTGTCGGCCACCAATGCGGCCTGGTCGGTGCCGAAGCCGCGCTCGATTTCAAAGTAGCGCTCGTCGGGTGGGAAGAAGTGGGCCGTGGTGCGGCCCGTTTCGCCCGCGCCGACACCGGCGGCGTCAAGCACGATGACGGACTTGCCGGCCCGCAGCAGCATGTAGGCGCTGGTCAGTCCGGCAATGCCGGCGCCAACGACGCAGACGTCGGCACGTTCGTCGCCGGTCAAGCGGGGGTAATCGGGGATGGTGGCGGTGGCGAGCCACGCGGATGTGGTTCCGGTGGTGTCCTTGTTGCCGTTGTTGCTGATTGTCATGGCAGGTTCCTCCTGTCTTCTTCTCTCTCTGTGGGTGAAGAGACAAGTAAACCGGAACTCGCCGCTGACAACTGTACGCAAGCGCACAAAGGGTGCCGGAGGAGATTACGTCCCGATGTAGGACGCGAGGCCGTCGACCAGTGCGGAAAATACTACTGAGCATCTTTTGCTGTTGCGCAAGTCCTCGTGCATCGCAACCCAGGTGTCGAGCTCGATCGCAAACAGCGCCGGCAGCACGCGCACCAGCTTGGCGTCGCGGCGCGCGATGCGGCTCTGGCAGATGCCGATGCCAAAGCCGGCCCGGATGGCCGCCAGCTGGGCCAGGTCGCTGTCCGAGCGCAGGGCGAACATGGCGCGCGTGAGGTCGCCCAGATGGTGCTTGAGGCGGCGGATGAAGGCGCTTTCGTGGTCGAAGCCGATCAGGGCGTGGCCGTGCAGATCGGCCAGGCTGGCCGGTGTGCCGCGCCGGGCCAGGTAATCGCGGTGCGCGAACAGGCCCAGTTCGATGGCCCCGACGCGGCGCGCGATCAGCGCATCCTGGGCTGGCGCGAGCATGCGCACGGCGATGTCGGCTTCGCGCCGCAGCAAATCCTGGGGGCGGTTGCTGACGGCCAGTTCGATCTGCAGTTGCGGATATTGTGCGTGCAGGCGGGCCAGGATCGGCGGCAGCACTTCGCAGCCGACCGCTTCGCTGGCGGTCACGCGCACGGTGCCACGGGCCTCGTCGCCATGGCTGGAGGCGGCGCGCAGCAGGGCCGCGGTGGTGGCGGCGAGCGCCTGGGCGTAGGGCTTGAGCAGCAGCGCCTGCTCGGTCGGCAGGTAGCCCAGCTGCGAGCGCACGAACAGGGCGTAGCCGACCGCCGCTTCGAGCGCGTCGATGTGGCGCCCGAGCGTGGGCTGGGCCAGGCCCAGTTCGCGCGCGGCGGCCGACAGGGAGCCGGCGTCGAGGACGGCCAGGAAGGAGCGGTACAGATCCCAGCCCGGTTCGGCAGTATTCATCGCGGCGCCCTCGGTGGTATTCAAAAATGCATAGTATCACTCACAGTTCAACACTTCCGTATGGCGCGCCGATGGCGGACACTGGCTTCATCGACAAACGACAGGAGGTCAGCATGGAAACGGCACTGGTATTGGGCGCAAGCGGCGGAGTGGGGGGCGAGGTGGCGCGGCGCCTGTTGGCAGGCGGCTGGACGGTGAAGGCGCTGGTGCGCGACCCGGCGCGGACCCCGGCCATCGATGGCATTGTCTGGATCGCCGGCGACGCCATGGTGCGCGCCGATGTCACGGGGGCGGCGCACGGCGCCAGCCTGATCGTCCACGCGGTCAACCCGCCCGGCTACCGCAACTGGAACACGCTGGTGCTGCCGATGCTCGACAACACCATCGCCGCGGCCAGGGACAGCGGGGCGCGCGTGCTGCTGCCGGGGACCATCTACAACTATGGCGCCGGCACCAGCGCGCTGCTGAGCGAATCGACCCCGCAGCGGCCGTCGTCGCGCAAGGGCGCGATCCGGGTCGAGATGGAGCGGCGCCTGCAGCAATCCGGGGTGCCGGTGCTGATCGTGCGCGCTGGCGACTTCTTTGGGCCGCGCCCCGGCAACAACTGGTTTTCGCAAGGGCTGATCACGCCCGGCAAGCGCGTGGTGACCTGTCCGGGCGAAGACGGGGTGGGCCATTCCTGGGCTTATCTGCCCGACCTGGCCGACGCCATGGTGCGCCTGATCGAACGGGGCGACGCGCTGGCGCAGTTCGAGACCGTGCATTTCCGCGGCCACTGGGATGGCGATGGCAGGCAGATGGCGCAGGCGATCGTGCGCGCGTGCGGCGCGCCGGCCATGAAGATACGCAAACTGCCGTGGATGCTGCTGTGGCTGGCGTCGCCCTTCGTCACCTTCCTGCGCGAGATGCAGGAAATGCGCTACCTGTGGCGCGAGCCGTTCGCGCTCGATAACGCCAAGCTGGTGCGCCTGCTGGGCCGCGAGCCGCACACGCCGCTTGACGATGCCGTGGCGGCTGCGCTGCGCGGCGTGGGCATGGTGTGAGCCTGTCGCGTACCAGCCGTGCGGGTGTTATGCGTAGGGATCGGGATAGCCGAGCGCCGCCAGAATATCGCGCTCGAGCTGTTCCATCTCGTTGGCTTCGTCGTCGTCTTCGTGATCGTAGCCTTGTGCATGCAGCACGCCGTGCACGACCAGGTGCGCGGTATGCTCTTCCACGGTCTTCTTTTGCTGCGCCGCTTCCTCCTGCAGCACGTCGGTGCACAGGATGATGTCGGCGCGGGTCGGTTCGTCGTCGGCGATTTCCTGGCCGTCGTTGTAGGCAAAGGTCAGCACATTGGTCGCGTAATCCTTGGCGCGGTAATCGCGGTTCAGGTTGCGCCCTTCGGCGGCGTCGACGAAGCGGATCGTCAGCTCGGCCGGCGCCAGCAGCGCGGCCTGGACCCAGCGCCGCACCATGGGACGGGTGATGCTGTCCTGCAGGCGGGCATCGGGATACTGGACGGAGAGCGAGAGCTTATTTTTTGCGGACATGTTTGGCGGCAGGTTTGGCCAGGGCGGCGAGATCGTCCACCGAGGCGGCGGTTTCGTAGGCATCGACGATGCGCGCCACCAGCGGATGGCGCACCACGTCGACGCTGGTGAACTGGGTGAACGCGATTCCGCGCACATCCTTGAGGACATGGATGGCGTCGACCAGGCCGCTGCGCTGGGTCTTGTGCAGGTCGACCTGGGTCACGTCGCCGGTGACGACGGCCTTGCTGCCGAAGCCGATCCGGGTCAGGAACATCTTCATTTGCTCGACCGTCGTGTTTTGCGCCTCGTCGAGGATCACGAAGGCGTGGTTGAGCGTGCGCCCGCGCATGTAGGCGAGCGGCGCGATCTCGATCACCTGTTTCTCGAACATCTTCTGGGTGCGGTCAAAGCCGAGCAGATCGTACAGCGCGTCGTACAGGGGGCGCAGATACGGATCGACCTTTTGCGCCAGATCGCCGGGCAGAAAGCCCAGGCGTTCGCCCGCTTCCACCGCCGGGCGCGTCAGGATGATGCGCTTGACGGCGTCGCGCTCGAGCGCGTCGACCGCGCAAGCGACGGCCAGATAGGTTTTGCCGGTGCCGGCCGGGCCCACGCCAAAGGCGATGTCGTGTTCGAGAATGGCGCGCAGATACGCGATCTGGTGCGGCGTGCGTCCGCGCAGGTCGCTGCGGCGCGTTTTGAGCACGGGGCTGTTGATCTCGATCTCGGGCAGCGCTTCGACCGGGGTGTGGTCGCTGTGCGCATGGGTATGCAGCCCGGTGCGCTGTTCGACCAGGGCCAGCTGCACTTCCTCGATCGGCACGACCTTGTTGGCGACCGCATAGAAGCGTTCGAGAATCTCGACCGCGCGCACGGCATTGCTGCCGCTGACGATGAATTTCTCACCGCGCCGGAAAATGGTGACGTCGAGCGCGGCCGAAATCTGGCGCAGGTTTTCATCGAGCGGCCCGCACAAATGCGCCAGGCGCGTGTTGTCGAGTGGTTCGGGAATGAAATATTCGGGCTGGATGGGCGTTTTTGTTTTCAACGGGTAGGTGCAATCGTATCGAAACCAGGTGGGTCGCCAGTGTAGCGTAATTCGCCATGCCGGTCGAAAAGCGGGAGTGCCGTGCAACCCCTGCCATTTTAAGATAATATCTTTGCAAGGAAATGGGATTTTCCTTCGTGCATTTATGACATCGGATTCTCGCAAGAACCATTAACAATGTTTTAATTATGCATTATCACTTTCCTGCTGTTATTTAGTATGATTTCCAGAGCATTAAGTGCACAAAATTAAATAAAAAAAACTCTTGCGTGCGCCACAAATCAGCACCATGTGTTGAAATGACTATGTGACAAGCTTTCCGGCAGTTAGCTTGATTTCGAACAATGCCGGCGATGTGCGGGTAAGTTGTACTAAACGCATATGAGTCTGGGTATTTGTTTGGACGAGCGTGCGTTGGAAGCGAGTGGCGCAAAGCGCATACGAGCCGCACGTGCACCTTCAGCGGGTTTCAGATTCATTCTGTTAAATCTTGCCGCAAAAAGGGGCGACGTGGCGGGAACTTCTTTAGACGAAACATAGTCTTTAACAAAGTTCGTAAACGGCACTATTTCAACCAACACCAAAGAGGAATCATCATGGCACATCATGCTCTGGCATCACAGGAAAGCTACAACCCCAACCATCTGCTCGACATTCTGCTCGGCAAAATGCAGCTGAAGAATGACGCTGCGCTGTCGCGCATGCTCGAAGTCGCGCCACCGGTCATCAGCAAGATCCGTCACCACCGCCTGCCGGTTGGCGCATCGCTGCTGATCCGCATGCACGAAGTGACGGGCATGAGCATTCGCGATCTGCGCGATCTGATGGGCGACCGCCGCACCAAGTATCGTCTGTCCGACGCGCAAGGCCGTCCAAAGCCAACCGAAGAGAAGGCGGCAGCGCCGGAAGCCGGCGCCAATTCCGGTAACTATGCGCACTGATGGCGGGGGCATGAGGGCAGCGTTTCTCGTGCCCCTACCTGGCGGCTGCTGAGCACCGCCTCTGTAACGAGGGGCGGCGTTCAGCCCATCAGGATTTGCGTGATTTCCTCGAACTGCAGTTCGGTTTCGCGGAACACGTGCAGCCATGCTTCTTCGGACAGTCCCAGCGCGGTCCATGCGACCGGCGAGACTGCAGGTACGATTTCGTTTTCTTCTTGCGCCACGTCGAGCGCATGCACGACGGCATTGGCCACGTGCACAATCGCGGCAAGCACGCCCGAGCCGGGTTCGGCCGGGTCGTGATGGTGAGCGATCGCCGCCTTCATCGTGTCTGAAAAATTCCAGTGTTCGGCCAGCGCGGCGCCCGCCATGACATGGTCGACGCCCATGACTGCCAGTTCCGCTTCGCGCACCTGGCAATCGTTGGCCTGCTTGTAGGCCATCACCTGTTCGTACTCGCGCGTGAAGGCGCTGACCAGGACCAGGCGTCCGATGTCGTGCAACAGCCCGGCCGTGAACGCATAATCCTGATTGAAACGTACGCGCCGCGCAATCACCTTGCAGCAGGCCGCGGCCGCAATCGAGTGGCGCCAGAATGCCTTGTCGTCGAATCCGGCGCATTGTCCCTGGGCGAAGCAGCCAGTGACGGCCGCAGCGGTGATCAGGTTGCGCGTGGTCTGGAAGCCCAGGAAGGTAATGGCTTGCTGGATGGTGGTCACCTTGACCTGCAAGCCATACAACGACGAATTGGCCAGGCGCAGCGTCTTGGCGGTGAGTGCCTGATCGTACGACACCTTTTTTGCCAACACCGAAATATCGACTTCGCTCTGGTCTATGGCGCTGAGCAATTCCATGACGACCGCCGGCAGCGAAGGCAAGTCTTCGAGTTTTCTGACGATATCGTCGAGGGCGATCTGGCTCATGGGGCGTCCGGTGCGAGCCGGTAGTCGGTGATGAACTGGCGCAGCAGCGCGGTGGCGCGGTCGTGGTCGGCAGCGAAATCTTGCTTACGGAACAGATGGGCGATGCGCGCCTCGATCCGGACCGGGTCTTGCAGCGCTGCAGGTGGCGGCGTGTCGGGATCGAGCACGGCGAGCATGTCGATACCGTGGCTCGGCATCAACGCAATGGTGCGATCGGTCAGTACCGCGCCCTTCGGCAAAAGCACCTGACCTTGCTTATCGAGCAATTCGTCCGACAAAACCATTCCCGGTTTGACCTCTGACAATGCCAGATGTCGATACGATGCGTGCATGCCGCCTCCTCTCGCGATGGCACAATCTTACCATCGGCTTGGCCCTGGTGATACCCCAGGCGATCTTTACCTGCTGTTAGTTTTCTTGCCATTCGGCAGTGCATCCCGTACATTAGAAGCGCGTCCGCACTGGAGGATCGATGTTCAGTATTCAAAACCGGCTCAAACTACTCTTCGTGGTGATCGTCACGCTGGTACTGGCCATTTCCGGCAGCTATACCCAGTATTCCTTGGGCAAAGACTTGGAAGCAAGCAACCAGCGCTTGCGCCAGGGCGTGTTGACCCGGCTCCAGATCAGCCTGCCGTCGGCACTGTGGGACCTCGACAAATCCAAGGTCGACAGCATTGTCGAAGCCGAAATGTTGCCCCCGGAAGTGGTGTCCATCCGTGTGTACGATACCTCGGTCGGCTTGTTCGCCGGCAAGATGCGCGCCGCCACCGGCCAGCTGGTGGCGGTCGACCAGGCCCCCGAGCCGGCCGGCACGCCGGTCGAAGCGACGCTGGTGTTTCAGGATGGCGGCTCGGCCAGCGCGTCGATCAAGCCGGTTTCCGTCGGCAAGGTCGTGATCAATTTCTCGCGCGCCCAGATTGACGAAGCGCTCGCCTCCGAACTGATGCGCAAGGTGGCAGAAGTCTTGCTGCTCGATATATTCCTGGTGCTGGCCTTGTCGCTGTCGCTGCGCATGGTGTTCGAACCCCTCAAACAATTGCGCGACGGCTTGTTCGACCTGGCCACCCGCGGCACCGATGACGTGGAAGAGTTGCCGGAAAGCCGGCGCGACGAGCTCGGTGACGTGATCCGTGGATTCAACCAGATCCAGCGGCGCCTGAAGTCGACCATCCTGCGCATCCGCGAAGCCGAAGATGCCGCGCGCCGCTCGGCCCAGCAGACCGCGCAGGCGCTCACCGATTTGCGCCAGACCCAGGAATCGCTGCTGCAGGCTGAACGGCTGGCCTCGCTCGGTAGCCTGGTCGCTGGCGTGGCCCACGAAATCAATACCCCGGTTGGCATCGCGCTGACCAGTGCCTCCGTGCTCAAGGCGGCCACCGATGAAATCCAGGCGGCCGTGGACACCACGGGATTGAAGAAATCGGACATCATGCGCTACCTCGACACCGCCAGCGAGAGCGCGCGCTTGATCATGAATAATGCCTACCGGGCCGCGCACCTGATCCACAGCTTCAAACAGATTGCGGTGGACCAGACCAGCGAGGCGCGCCGGCCATTCGGGCTCAAGGAATATATCGAAGAGATCGTGTCGAGCCTGCAGCCCAAGCTCAAGAAGACACCGATCCGGCTGGCGCTGAACTGCCCGCCGGAAATCGTGCTCGACAGTTATCCGGGCGCCTTTGCCCAGGTCATCACCAACCTCACGCTCAATTGCTGCGAGCACGCGTTCGAGGTCGATACGCCCGGCGAAATCCAGATCAGTGCGCGCCTCGACGGCGACACCGTCGAGTTGCACGTGAAGGACGATGGCAAGGGCATCGCGCCGGAATTGCTGGACAGGATCTTCGAGCCTTTCTTCACCACACGCAGGGGGCAGGGCGGCACGGGGCTGGGCTTGAACATCGTCTACAACCTGATCGTCAAGCAATTTGGCGGCACCATTGCCGTGGCCAGCACGCCAGGGCACGGCACGCACTTTACCTTGCGCATTCCACGCGTGACGCCGCAGGATGCGGGTCAGGATGTCGCGCTGCTGGTGGCGGCAACGCCTGCCGCCCACACCTGAGCGGCGCCAAGCAAAAGCGCCCGAAGTATTGTATTCTCGTCAGGCTCCCAGGCAAGCCTGGGCTGGCGCGGCGCACAGCCGCGTTTTCCATTTAGAGAGGACCAAGATGAAACTGTATTTCAGTCCCGGTGCGTGTTCCCTGTCTCCCCATATCGTCCTGCGTGAAGCGGGGCTGGACGTGACGCTTGAAAAAGTCGACTTGCGCAGCAAGAAGACGGCCAGCGGCGCCGACTACCTTTCCATCAATCCCAAAGGCTATGTGCCGGCGCTCGATACGGGCGACGGTGTGCTGACCGAAGGCCCGGCCATTGTGCAATTCGTGGCCGACAAGGCGCCAGGCAAGGCGCTGGCGCCGGCGGCCGGCACCATGGCACGCTATCGCATGATCGAGTGGCTGAACTTCATCTCGACCGAAGTGCACAAGAATTACAGTCCGCTGTTCAATCCAGCCAGCAGCGACGATGCCAAGAACAATGCGCGCGACAATCTGGCCAAGCGCTATGCCTACATCGAGGGCATGCTGGCCGGGCGCGACTACCTGCTGGGCGACCAGTACAGCGTGGCAGACGCCTACCTGTTCGTGGTGACCAACTGGGCACGTCCCGTCAAGCTCGATCTGAGCGCCTATCCGAACTTGCAGGCTTTCCACGCCCGCGTTGGCGCCCGTCCCGCCGTGCAGGAAGCCCTGCGCGCCGAAGGTCTCATCGATTAATCCACCCTGAAAGAGCAGCCATGACATTGATCAAGCGCGCCCTGTGCGCAAGCCTTTTGATGCTCGGTTCGACCGCCTTTGCGGCGGCACCGGCGCCAACCGTCAAGAACCTGCGCGTCTACGTTCTCGATTGCGGAACCATCGACGTCTCCGACATCTCGGTCTTCAGCCCCGGTGTGGATGTGGGCCAGAAAAAGAAGCTGACCGATTCCTGCTACCTGATCGTGCATCCGAAAGGCACGCTGATGTGGGACACGGGCTTCGGCGACGAGCTGGCATCCATGCCGGACGGTAAAAAGGTCAGCGACGTCTTCCATGTGTATCTGAAAAAGCCGGTTGCCGCCCAGCTCAAGGAAATCGGCGTCGCACCGGAATCGGTCAACTACCTGGGACTGTCGCACATGCACTTCGACCATATCGGCAATGTCGGCCTGTTCCCGAAGGCGACCTTGCTGATGCAGAAAGAGGAGTATGAATCGGCCTTCGGCCCGGACGCAGCCAAGTTCGGCAACGACGCCAAGAATTATCCGACGCTCGGCGCCAATCCGAACCAGCAGTTGACGGGCGACTTCGATGTGTTTGGCGATGGCAGCGTGGTCATCAAGCGCGAGATCGGCCATACCCCGGGTCACCAGGTCCTGGCGCTCAAGCTCAAAAAGACGGGCAATGTCGTGCTGTCCGGCGACGTCGCGCATTTCACCAAGAACTGGGAGAACAAGCGCGTACCGTCGTTTAACTTCGACAAGGACTTGTCCGTGAAGGCGATGGACGATGTGGCGGGGTACGTGAAGACCAACAAGGCCAAGTTCTGGATCCAGCATGACCTGGAGCAGAACGCCAAGATCAAGCATGCGCCGAAGTATTACGAGTAAGCGTTATGTGACTGCCAAAAATCCCGCCGCGTGCGGGATTTTTTTTGCCTTCCCTGCGTTTGGGCTAAGAAGCACGCCCGATCTCACTTCCCCAGTAAACTCGCACAGTACTGCGCATCCGACAAATCCACCGCCCCCATCAACTCATCATCGGCCGCGATTCCATGACGACCAAAAAGGGACTGCAGAAAGTTCAACAGGCGGGACATGGCGTGCTTTCAATGTGATGGTGTTTAAGGATCTTCTAACGATCGCGGTTTACCATCAATTGCAGATACGAATTGTTACTGCTGCAATCATTTGTCGCTTTGATCAGCGAAGCTTTGGCAGCTTGATAAGAGCTTGCTTATCACCTTGACCAGAGCTGTTGCGCCTCGCGATTTTTTAAACCGATCTTGCTGTACCTTGGTTTTCTTTGGCGGTATAGTCTCCTTATCCCTATTGCCTTCAAGCACCTAAATGATGGCAATGATTCAAGTTCGGGCCCTCTTGCCCGACCTCAGCAGGAACGTATAGCGGGCAGGACATGCTGCATGTGTCAAACGCCGCTGTCACTGTCAGGCCCCTACCTCGCCAGGCAGTCAAGGTAGTTTGCGCAGCGCCCGTTATCACTTATTCACATAAAGCCTCAACATGCCGAATCTCGCCAAACTTCAGATCGTCTTCAAGAATATCTATGTTCGTATCGGTGCCGCGCTGCTCATCGCGCTGACGGTGGGCATGGGCATTTATCTGTCCGATGTGCCGCAGGACAGCAGTCCCGTCGTGCACTCGCAGAATATTTCCGAAATTACCGCCCTGGCCGCCACCAAGGACAAGCTCGACTATTTGATGGTGGCCAAGCCGCTGTCGGAGTCGCCGCGCTACGTGTTCAAATTCAAGGGCGCGCCCGAGCTGCACGTGGTCAAGGTGCCGAGCACGTCGCACCTGAGCCTGGAGCGCGAAGTGCTGCTCAAGAACGCGATTCCCTATTCGATCGCACGCGACGATTACCTCGCCACCCACAAGGCCGTGTTGCTCGAAGAAGGACAAAACGCCGCCGCCGCCGAGGCGGGTGCCTTCCTCAAGCGCCATGCGCTCGACATCTTCCTGATCTGCCTGATTCTGTACGCGGTCAAGTTCGGCGTGCCCGGCATGGGCATGAGCGCCAATGTCATCATGCCGGACAAGCTCAAGGGCAGCATGGATGACCTGATCGGCATGGATGACATCAAGCAGGAAGTGCTGCACCTTGAAGACATGATCCGCAACCGCAGCGAGTACAAGTCGCACAACATCGACAAGCCGTTCAACGTCATGCTGACCGGCCCCGCCGGGACCGGCAAGACCAAGCTGGTCGGCTATCTGGCCAAACGGCTCGGCGTGCCGCTGATTCAGGCGTCCGGCTCGGCGCTGGAATCGGGCTATGTGGGCGGCGGTTCCAAGGCCCTGAATGCGCTGTATCGCAAGGCCTGCGCGCGCGGCAGCTGCATCATTTTCCTTGACGAAGCGCAGACCTTGTTCATGCCGCGCGGCCGCGGCGAAAAGAAGTGGGAAGACGATACGGCCAATACGCTGCTGGGGCTGCTTGACGGGGTCAAGAGCGACAAGGGACAGGGCGTGATCTGGGTCGTGGCATCGAACTTCGACGATGCCTCTGTGGAAATGGATGAAGCCATGCTGCGCCGCTTCTCCGTCAAGATCAATTTCCGCCTGCCAAACAAGAGCGAGCGCAGCGAACTGCTCAAAAGCTTCCTGGGCCGAAAGAAGGCCGGTCTGGTCGACTGGAACAACCTCGATCTGGGCCAGGTCGCCGAGATGACCGCCAACCTCAGCCCCGCGCTGCTGGAAACCGTGGTCGAACGCGCCTCCATGATCTCGATCCAGGAAAAGGCGATCATCAATACCGACCTGATGTTCCGCGCCTTCGAGCGCGCTACCCTGGGCCTGACCGACCGCGCCACCACGGCGGAAAAACACAAGCAGCGCGAACGCGTGGCGCTGCACGAGCTGGGCCACTTCTTCATGCAGATCGATCCCTACCTGCGCCAGGGCATGCCGCTGGCCGAGGTCAAGGAAAAATCGCACCTGCTCAAGATCAGTACCGAATCCGTGTCCAAGCTGGGCGCACTGGGCTACGTGCTGCAGTCGGGCGACGATGTGTCGCTGCGCACGCTCGAAGAGCTGGAGCAGGATGTGATCCAGCTGTACGGCGGCGTCGCGGCCGAAGAGCTGTTCTACGGGGCGCGTGGCATTTCCGTGGGTAGCCAGAACGATATCGAGAAGGCGACCAAGATGCTCAATCTGATGGTCAACCGCCTGTCGATGTATTCGCGCTCGAAAATCGATTATTCGCAGCTCAAGAACGAAGGCAGCGGCGAGCACACGATCCGCCAGGTCGAAGAAAAATCCGATGAACTCTACAGTTACACGCTGGGCGCGATCCGCGATTACCGCGACGTGATCGAATCGATCAAGGATACGCTGCTCGACCAGTACGTGCTGTCCAAGGATGCCGTGTTCGCCCTGCTCGAAGAGCGCCATGACATGCTGATGGCGCCACTGTCCGGCGGCCACCGCGCCAACCTCAAGCTGTGCACGGAAAGCGCGATCGGCTTCTGATCAATGCGCCGGTGCGATGGCCGCGATCACGTGGGCGGCCATGTTGCGGGCCAGTTCCTGTTCGCCCAGGAAGATGGCGCCCAGCCCTTCCTGGCGCAGTAGCGCCGCATCCTGCTCGCTGTGGGTGCGCACCAGCGTCCTGATGCCGGGATTGAGAATGCGCGCCGTCTCGATCATGGCGCGCACGTGGAAGGTGTCGGGCGTGGCAATCACCAGCAGCGCCGCATTGGCGATGTGCGCCTGAATCAGCACGGCCGGTTCGGCCGCATTGCCGGCCACGGCTGCAATGTCGCGCCGGCGCAGCTGGTCGACCAGCTCGCGGTTCTGTTCCGCGACCACGAAGGCGATGCCGCGCTCGGCGAGCGTATCGGCGATCATGCGTCCCACCCGGCCATACCCGACCAGCACGACCTGGCCGCTGAGGCGTTCCTGCGGCACCGTGGTGGGCAGCTCGGCCAGGGGATCGGTGGAGCGGTCGCCGTGGCGCCGTTCGCCCAGCCAGCCCTGGATCGGCGCAACAGCGCGGAACAGCAGCGGATTGAGGGCGATCGAGAGGATGGCGCCGGCCAGGATCAGGCTCTGCCCCTGCGCCGGCAGCAAGCCGAGCGACATGCCCATGGCCGCCAGAATGAACGAAAACTCGCCGATCTGGGCCAAGCTGGCCGATACCGTGAGCGCGGTATTGAGCGGGTAGCGCAGTGCCAGCACCAGGGCGAACGCGGCCAGCGATTTGCCAACCATGATGATGGCCAGCACGGCCAGCACGCGCAGGGGACTGTCGACCAGCACCGCCGGATCGAACAGCATGCCCACCGAAACGAAGAACAGTACCGAGAACGCGTCGCGCAGCGGCAGCGATTCTTCGGCCGCGCGGTGCGACAGCGGCGACTCGCGCAGCACCATGCCGGCAAAGAAGGCGCCCAGCGCAAACGACACTCCGAACAGCGCCGATGAGCCGTAGGCGATGCCGACCGCCGCCGCGATCACGGCCAGCGTGAACAGTTCGCGTGAACCGGTCTTGGCGACCCGCCACAGAAACCACGGGAACAGCTTGCGCCCGACCAGCAGCATGAAGGCGACAAAGCCGCCCACCTGCGCCAGCGTGAGCGCAAGCGATGTCCACAGACTGCCGCCATGGGCGTCCGGACCGGCGCTGCCACCGAGCGGGCCGGCCAGGGCCGGCAGCATGACCAGCATCAGCACCGTGACGAGATCTTCCACCACCAGCCAGCCGACGGCGATGCGGCCGTTGAGGGAGGCGAGGGTGCCGCGGTCCTCCAGTGCGCGCAGCAGCACCACCGTGCTGGCCACCGACAGCGCCAGGCCGAAGACCAGGCCGGCCCCCATGCTCCAGCCCCACATCCAGGCCACGCCCATGCCCATGGCCGTGGCCACGACAATCTGCAGCACCGCGCCCGGCAAGGCGATGGCGCGCACCTCGAGCAGATCGTCCAGCGAAAAATGCAGGCCGACGCCGAACATCAGCAGCATCACGCCGATTTCCGACAACTGGCCCGCCAGCGCCACATCGGCCACGAAGCCGGGTGTGGCGGGGCCGATGAGAATGCCC
>JGI24770J26754_10001298_pt1 | contig 17793 bp, 16 predicted proteins | sample LakOneMetagenome_FD_26754 | JGI IMG/M metagenome (IMG submission 26754) | reverse complement strand
CTGCTGCCTCCCGTAGGAGTCTGGACCGTGTCTCAGTTCCAGTGTGGCTGATCATCCTCTCAGACCAGCTACGGATCGTCGCCTTGGTGAGCCATTACCTCACCAACTAGCTAATCCGACATCGGCTCATCTTGTCGCGTGAGGCCTTGCGGTCCCCCACTTTCACCTTTCGGTCTTATGCGGTATTAGCGTAAGTTTCCCTACGTTATCCCCCACAACAAGGCAGATTCCGATGTATTCCTCACCCGTCCGCCGCTCGCCACCAGGGTTGCCCCCGTGCTGCCGCTCGACTTGCATGTGTTAGGCCTGCCGCCAGCGTTCACTCTGAGCCAGGATCAAACTCTTCAGTTAAAACTTCAGGTCTTCCGGCCGAAGCCTTCCAACCAAACCTCTGAGTGAGAACCAAGCGTTTGCGTAAAACATTGCTGCTTGACGTTTGCTTGGACGCACTTTGTATCAATGGACTTTCATCCACCACAAGGCGCCCACACAAGTTACCTGCGCACACTGTCAAAGATCATTGGCTTGCGGAACTTTTCTGATCCGCGCCTCAGGACATTTCGTCCGAGGTGAGCCGTGCATCTTACATCGTTTTTCGTATCCGTCAACACCTCGAAGCGACTTTTTTCGCTTCGCAGCATCCGGCGATCTTCCGCCTTCCGCTGCCCTCTCCCGCGTCGCCCGTTTGGGCTTCCCGTCGAAGGGGGGCGCATCTTACATCCGATTCCCGCTTCGTCAACCCCCGCGGCAAACTTTTTTTGCGGGGCAACATTGCGGGGGATATCGTTTCGCCGATGGCCCCAAAGGGTCGGCAGCGAAGGGCCGCGAATCCTACAACCAAACGAATTTTCGTCAAGCCCTCGCGCGGACTTTTCCCCCGGGCGACAGAGAGCCGGGTGGGGAAGCTATGCAACCACCAGGCGCACGCGCGCAAATGAACGCTTGCCGATCTGCAGAAGGTGCTCGCCGCCCAACGCCAGCAGGCGATCGCGATCCTCGATGACCGCGCCATCGACCCGCAGCGCGCGCTCGGCAATCTTGCGCGCGACCTCCGAATTGCTGCCCGCAAGCTTGGCCGCCACGAACAACGGCGCGACGCGGATCCCTTCGGCCGGCACCACGATGTCGATCAGCGGCAGGTCGACGTCGACACGCTGCTCGCGCACCAGCGCCGTCCATTGCGCGACTGCCTGCTCGGCCGCGGCTGCATCGTGGAAACGCGCGGCCAGTTCACGCGCAAGCGCCAATTTGGCGTCGCGCGGGTGGAGTTGGCCAGCCGTCACTTCGGCCTGCATCCTGCCGATGTCGGCCAGCGTCCGCTCGAGGCTGAGCAGTTCGTACCAGCGCCACATCAGCTCGTCGCCGATCTTCATCGTCTTGTTGACGATGTCGATGGCAGGCTCGGCGATGCCGATGTAGTTGCCGAGCGACTTCGACATCTTGGCGACGCCATCCAGGCCTTCCAGCAGCGGCATCGTCAGCACGATCTGTGGCGGTTGGNCGTAGTGTTCCTGCAGGCCGCGACCCATCAGCAGGTTGAACTTCTGGTCGGTGCCGCCGAGCTCGACATCCGCCTGCAGCGCCACCGAGTCGTAGCCCTGCACCAGCGGATACAGGAATTCGTGGATGGCAATGGACTGCTGCGCGGCATAGCGCTTGGAGAAATCGTCGCGCTCCAGCATGCGCGCAACCGTGTGCTGNGCGGCGAGCTTGATCATGTCGGCCGCCGNCATCGNGCCAAACCATTCGGAATTGAAGCGCACCTCGGTGCGCTCGCGGTCGAGCACCTTGAACACCTGCTCGGCATAGGTCTTCGCGTTCGCCGCGACGTCCTCGCGCGAAAGCGGCTTGCGCGTGACATTCTTGCCGGTCGGATCGCCGATCATGCCGGTGAAATCCCCGATCAGGAATATCACCTGATGGCCGAGGTCCTGGAACTGGCGCATCTTGTTCAGCAGCACCGTGTGTCCGAGGTGCAGGTCGGGAGCGGTCGGGTCGAAGCCAGCCTTGATGCGCAGCGGCCGGCCGAGGCGCAGGCGCGCCTCGAGGTCCTCTTTCTTGATGAGCTCNTCGGCGCCGCGGCCGATCAGGTCGAGCGCTGCCTGCATGTCCGTCATGAAANTCCCTGTACTCGGCGAATGCCCGGGGCGCCACCGATNTTGAATGGGGACGTCGCGAATACGGACGTCACGGTTAATAATTCGTTAGTGAACGATTGTTCGCAAGTCCTTGTCGNCATTGGCGTTGACGGCAACCTCACTACGCCTTTATGGTACCCCGCGATTGACCGGACTGCGACCTGTGACCGACCACCAGCACGACCTCAAGAACACTCGCCACAAGGCTCGTCGCCTCACCCTCCGGCGCCACGCGCAGCGTCGGCATTTTCATTTCTATTCGCGCGTGTCCAACTGGACGTTCCTGCAGAACGTGTCCGCATCGCCGATCAGCTGGCGCGCCGAACACTGGATCCTCGGCGGCGTCTGCGTGCTGCTGACCGCGCTGGTCGGCATCGTGATTCCAACCTTCGCCAACGCGACCCGCCACGAGCCGGCCCCGATACCCTACACGACGATGGCTCTCGACTTGCCGAATCTCGGCGACGAGGCCGATGCCGCGATCGGCGCCTATGGCGCGGCGAGCGAGCCGGATTGGCATGTGGTGACGGTTCGCGCAGGTCAATCGCTTTCCGACATCTTCCGCGAGCAGGGCCTCGGCCCGAACGACCTGCAGCGCGTGCTCGATTCGCAGGATGACGCCTCGGCGCTGCGCCACATCCGGCCCGGGCAGGAGTTCGCGTTCGCGCGCGCCGCCGACGGCACGCTGAGCGCGATGCGATTCGAACGCGGCGACGCTACCCGCGTCGTGCTGCATTTCGGCGCGGACGGGGTCAGCGAGGACGCGACCGATCGCGCCGTGGAACGCCGCACCCATGTCGCGCATGGCGTCGTCACGCGCTCGCTGTTCTATGCGGGCGAACGCGCCGGCCTCAGCGACGGCATGGTACTCAAGCTCGCCAACGCGTTCGGCTACGACATCGACTTCGCGCAGGACTTGCGCGAGGGCGACAGTTTCAGCGTGATCTACGACGACCTCTATCGCGAGGGCGAGCGCCTGCGTGACGGCGACATCATCGCGGCGACGTTCATCAACCAGGGCAAGCGCTACACCGCGATCCGCTACACCAATGCGGACGGCGAGACGATGTACTACACCGAGGACGGCCGTCCGCTGCGCAAGTCGTTCCTGCGCACGCCGGTGGAATTCACGCGCATTTCCTCGACCTTCTCGACCGGTCGCATGCATCCGGTCCTCGGCTACATGCGCGCGCACAAGGGCGTCGACTATGCTGCGCCGACCGGCACGCCAATCCGCGCCGCCGGTGACGGCAAGATCACCTACCGCGGCTGGATGTCCGGCTACGGAAACTTCGTGATCGTGCAGCACAACGCGCACATCAGCACCGCCTACGGCCACATGTCGCGCTTTGCCAGCGAAAAGCTCGGCGACCACGTCAAGCAGGGCGAGACGATCGGCTACGTCGGCATGACCGGCCTCGCCACCGGGCCACACCTGCACTATGAGTTCCGCATCGACGGCGGCCACCGCGACCCGCTGACCGTGACGCTGCCGCCGCCGGAACCGCTGCCGGCAAGCCAGCTCGCGCAATTCCGTCAGCAGAGCGCGCCGGTACTGGCCAAGCTCAAGCTCGTCGGCGGCACGCAGCTTGCCCGCAACAACGATTGACGTGCCTGCGGGCACGCGGCTGTACCTCGGCCTGATTTCCGGCACCAGCGCGGACGGCATCGATGCCGCGTTGGTGGAGTTTGCGGATCCCTCCGCAACGCCCCCGCCATCCATGGCCGGACATTTCAAGAAGAGCCCGACGCCGCCGAGGCTTGTCGCAGCACGGACGTTCGCCTATCCGGCCGCCGTGCGCGAACGCATTGTCGCGCTCGCACGCAGTGACGCGGAAATCGCGCTCGACGCCTATGGCCGCCTCGACGTCGAGATCGGCACCTGCTTCGCCGATGCCGCGACCGCGCTGCTGCGCGACGCCGGCATCGATCCACGCAACGTCACGGCGATCGGCTCGCACGGCCAGACCGTCTGCCATCGTCCTGGCGGACCGCGCCCGTTCACGCTGCAGATCGGCGACGCCTGCGTCATTGCCGAGCAGACCGGCATCACGACCATCGCCGATTTCCGCCGCGCTGACGTCGCCGCCGGTGGCCAGGGCGCGCCGCTGTTGCCCGCGCTGCATGCTGCCGTGTTTGCCGATGCGCAGATTCCGCGCGCGATCCTGAACCTCGGCGGCATTGCCAACGCGACCCTGCTGCGTCCGGGCAACGACGTGATCGGTTTCGATACCGGGCCCGCCAATTGCCTGCTCGATGCGTGGGCCGCGCGCCATCTCGGAACGGCGCGCGACGAGAACGGCGCCTGGAGCGCGAACGGAAGGATCCGCGTTGATGTTCTCGCCGCGTTGCTGCGGGATCCATATTTCGCCGCGCCGCCGCCGAAAAGCACCGGGCGCGAGTATTTCAATCTCGACTGGCTCGCGGCACGCCTCCCTGCCGGCGCCGACGCGGCGGACGTGCAGGCGACGCTGCTCGCGCTCAGCGCCCGCAGCATTGCCGACGCACTGCACAGCAGCGGCGTGGCCGAGGTCTATGCCTGCGGCGGCGGCGTACACAACTCGGCGTTGATGGCCGCGTTGCGCGCGGAATTGCCGGCCCTGCGGATCGACACGACCGCCGCGCTCGGTCTTGATCCCGACTTCGTGGAAGCCGCCGGCTTCGCCTGGCTCGCACGCGCGCGCCTCGCGGGGTTGCCCGGCAATCTGCCCTCCGTCACTGGCGCGCGCGGGCCGCGCGCATTGGGCGCGCTCTATTCGGCGCCGTCCTTGCCGATGTCGCGGTAACGCGGCCACAGGAACACCAGCAACAGGGTCGCCGGGATCAGCGCCACCACTGTGATCACGAAATAGGTGCCATAGCCGACCGACATCGCGATGCCGCCGGCGAAGATGCCGAGCACCTTGCCCGGCAGGTTCACCAGCGAACTGAGCAATGCGTACTGCGTCGCGGTGTGCTCGCGGTTGACCAGTGCGGACAGGAACGCGACGGTCGGCGGCCCGAGCATCCCGAGCGTGAAGTTTTCGGCCGAGATCACCACCGCCAGCATCCACGGGTTTCCCGGAAACGCGATCAGCAACAGGTAGAGCAGATTGCAACTGCCGCACAGCACGACCATCGCGCACAACGGCTTCCACGGCCCCCAGCGCACAACCATCGCGCCGCCGACGAACGCACCCGCGATGCCGATCCAGATACCGTAGATCTTCGTGATCGCGCCGATCTGGGTCTGGCTGAAACCCATGTCGAGATAGAACGGGCCCATGATGCCGCCGATAGTCGCCTGTTCCGGAATCTTGAACAGCAGCAGGAAGGCCAGCGTCGCCAGCGCCAGCACGACGCCGTAGCGACGGAAGAAATCGACGAACGGATCGGCGACCGCGTAGCGCAACGCATCGACCCATGCCGGCGGTTTCCGCTGAGACATCGCCGGTTCCGGCGCGCGCAGGTTGCCGATGATCGGCACCGCCATGCCGGCTGCGAGCGCAAGATAGATGTGCGCCCACGGAACGTGGTCGGCGAAGATCAGCGCGAACGCCCCCGCCGCCATCAGTGCGATGCGGTAACCGAGCGAATAAGTGGCGATCAGCGCACCCTGCTGGTCCGGCGGCGCGATCTCGATCCGGTACGCATCGATTGCGATGTCCTGCGTCGCCCCGAAGAACGCCACCGCCAAGGAAGCCACGACGAACGGCGGCAGGTTCGCCGGAGTCAGCAGCGCCATCGCCACCAGCCCGGCGGCGACGCCGAGCTGCGCCAGCAGCAGCCAGCCGCGGCGGCGACCGAACCGCGCGAACCCCGGCACCTGCCAATGGTCGAGCAATGGCGCCCACAGCGGCTTGAACACGTACAGCATGCCCGCGCTGGCGATGACCGTGATCTCGCGCAGCACGATGCCGTGCTGCTTGAGCCAGTACGACAACGTGCCGGCGACGAGCAGGAACGGCAGGCCGGAGGAAAAGCCGAACAGGAACATCGTCCATGCGGCCGGTTGCGTGAACGCCCTCCACACCGAAGGCCTTGGCGCGGTCATCGCTTCACCCACCGCCTCATGTCCGATAGTCGACGAGGTACGGCGCATGGTCGGAGAAGCGCGGCTCGCGCGTGATCGCGCACGCGCGCAGGCGATCGCGCAGCGACGGCGTCACCAGCTGGTAGTCGATGCGCCAGCCGACGTCGTTCGCGCGCGCCGCGCCGCGATGGCTCCACCAGGTGTAATCCTGCCCTTCGGGACGCAGCACGCGGTAGGTGTCGACCCAACCATTGTGCGCCGGCGGCGTGCCATCGCTGCCACCGTCTTCGCCGAGCTGCGCATTCAACCACTCGCGCTCGCTCGGCAGGCAGCCGGAGTTCTTCTGGTTCGACGTCCAGTTCTTGATGTCGTTGCGACTGCGCACGATGTTCCAGTCGCCGCACAACACGTAGTCGCGGCCACTCGCGAGCCAATGATCGAGGATCGGTTTGAGCCGCTTCATCGCATCGAACTTGATCGCCTGGCGCTCATCGCCCGACGAGCCGGACGGGATGTAGAAGGACACGACACTGAGCTTGCCGTAGCGCGCCTCGATGTAGCGGCCTTCCTGCTCGAACAGGTCGAGGCCAAGCGTCGTGAGCACCTCGTCGGGCTCGCGCTTCGAATAGATCGCGACGCCGCTGTAGCCTTTCTTCGTCGTCGCGTCGCGATAGAAGCAGTGGTGACCGTCCGGGCGAAACATCGGATCGGACAGCTGGTCCTCCTGCGCCTTGGTTTCCTGCAGGCAGACGACATCGGCGTCCTGCGCGCGCAGCCAGTCGAAAAATCCCTTGGTGGCCGCAGAGCGGATCCCATTGGCGTTGAAACTGATGACCTTCATTCGGAAATCGGCGAGCCGGGGCAATCGGACAAGCCTACCCGAAGTCGGCAGTGCAGGAAGCCGCCTCGCGGTGACGCCCGCGCATTCCACTTGTTCGCCGCCTCTTGCACAATCCGGATCCCGATTGCCGATTGCCGATTGCCATGTCGCAAAGCCAGCGCGAATTCCTNGACCTCGCCGTAGCTCGCAATGTCCTGCGCTTCGGCGAGTTCACCCTGAAGTCCGGCCGCGTCAGCCCGTACTTCTTCAATGCCGGCCTGTTCGACAGCGGCGCGGCGCTCGCCACGCTCGGCCGCGCCTACGCACAGGCGGCGGCCAGCTCGGGCATCGCGTTCGACATGCTGTTCGGACCGGCCTACAAGGGCATCGTGCTGGCCGCGCTTACCGCCGCTGCGCTGGCCGAACGGCATGCGCGCGACGTGCCGTTCGCGTACAACCGCAAGGAGGCGAAGGATCATGGCGAGGGTGGCCTGCTGGTCGGCGCGCCGCTGCGCGGGCGCGTGCTGATCGTCGACGACGTGATCACCGCCGGCACCGCGATCCGCGAAGCGCTGGCGCTGATCCGCGCCGCTGGCGCTCAACCGGCGGGCGTGCTGCTTGCGTTGGACCGCGAGGAGCGCGGGCAGGGATCGCTGTCCGCAACCCAGGAGCTCGCAGCCGAGCACGGTATCCCGACCGTCGCGATCGCGCGCCTGACCGACCTGCTCGCCTATGCGGCGGATCGCCCCGAACTGGCCGATCATCGGCCACGCTTGACCGCATATCGGGAGCGTTACGGAGTACACGCCTGACCGCCCCGTCGCCAACGGCAAGCTCCCATATACTGCGGCTTGGAGGATCACCCATGCGCATTCCATTGTCCCGGCCGCTGGTACTGGCGCTGGCCCTAGTTGCCGGTTGCGAACTCGCGACGGCTGCCCCGACCGCGCTCGATCACAACCGGTTCAAGTGGCGCGACGCCCAGGGCAACCTGCACTACTCCGACTCGGTTCCACCCGAAGCCGCGAAGTTCGGCTACGACGTCGTCAATCCGCAAGGGATCGTGATCAAGCACGTCGAGCGCGCCAAGACCGACGCAGAGCTCGCCGCCGCGAAGGTGGAGGCGGCCAAGCAGGCGGCCGAGCGCAGGGTCGCCGAACAGAGCGCACGCGACGACGAGCAATTGCTGAGCAACTATCCGCAGGAAGACGATCTCAAGCATGCCCAGCAACAGCAACTGGAAATGCTCGANCAGCAGGTCAAGGCCGCGGCTGCGAGCCTNCGCAACCAGGAACAGTCACTCGCGGACCTGCTCGATCGCGCGGCGGAAGCGGAGCGTACCGGCAAGGAGCTGCCGGCCGAGCAGACCACGCAACTGGGTCGCATGCGCAAGCAGGTCGACGACCAACGCCTGACCGTCGCGCAACGCGAACGCGACCGCGACGAGGCCAGCAGCCATTTCGAGGCACAGGTGGCGCACTACCGCGAGCTCAAGGCCAAGCTCAAGCCGCAAGCGGCCCAACAACCCTGACGAGNCGGGCGCCGCCCAGGGGGGCGGTACGCATGATCCGCTGTCCATCCTGCGAATCCACCGAAAGCGCGCTGCTCGAGCGCGTGCATTTCGGCGCCGGCCAGGCCGCCGACCGGCGCGAGTGCGCGATCTGCGGCGAACAATGGATGGTGCCGGTCGACACGCAGGCGGAAGGCGACGTCGAATCGATCGAACTGCGCGACGACGATGCCGCCGCGAGCGGCGAAGCGCCGGACGAGTCCGACGGCGTCGAGGAGTGGTTCCGATAGACGCGCGGCGCGCCGCCGTCAGAATGGCAGCGGCAACGACGAATCCAGCGCCAGCAACTGCGCGCGGAACACGTCCTGGATGCGCCTGAGCGCGGGCGCCGTGTCGGCATCGAAGCGCAGCACCAGAACGGGCGTCGTGTTCGATGCGCGTACCAGGCCCCAGCCGTCCGGCCAGTCCGCACGCACGCCATCGATCGTGGTCAGGCGTGCGCCCTCGAAGCGCGCGCGCGCGCGGAACTTCTCGATGAACGCGTAGTGCTCGCCCTCGCGCATCGGGATCTTCAGCTCCGGCGTCGACACTCCCTTCGGCAGGGTCGCGAAGATCTGCTCGGGCTTGCGCTCCTCGATGTCGCTGGCCAGGATTTCCATCAAGCGCGCGGCCGAATAGATTCCGTCGTCGAAACCGTACCAGCGTTCGCCGAAGAAGAAATGGCCGCTCATTTCGCCGGCGAGCGCCGCATTCGTCTCGCGCATCTTCGCCTTGATCAACGAATGCCCGGTGCGCCACATGAGCGGGCTGCCGCCCTGCTGCAGGATCAGCGGCTGCAGGTGGCCGGTGCACTTGACGTCGTAGATGATGGTGGCGCCCGGATTGCGTATCAGGATGTCGCTCGCGAACAACATCAGCAGGCGATCGGGGAAGATCACCTCGCCACTCGCGGTGACCACGCCCAGGCGATCGCCGTCGCCATCGAAGGCGAGGCCGATGTCGGCGCCGACCTGCTTCACTGACAGGATCAGGTCCTGCAGGTTGTGCAGGTCCGACGGATCGGGGTGATGGTTGGGGAAGGTGCCGTCGACATCGCAGTAGAGCGGGATGACCTCGCAACCGATGCCCTCGAGCACCGCCGGGGCGATCGCGCCGGCGATGCCGTTGCCGCAATCGACCACGACCTTGAGCTTGCGCTCGATCTGGATGTCGTCGGTGATGCGGCGCAGATAGTCCTGACTCACGTCGATCGTCTGCAGGCCGCCCATGCCATCGACGAAGCGCTCGGCCTCGATGCGTCGGTACAGGTTCTGGATCGCATCCTCGGACAAGGTCTCGCCACCGAGCACGATCTTGAAGCCGTTGTAGTCGGGAGGATTGTGGCTGCCGGTCACCGAGATGCCCGACCCGGTCCGCAAGTGGTAGCCCGCGAAGTAGGTCACCGGCGTCGGCGCTGGCCCGATGTCGATGACATCGATGCCGGTCGAACGCAGGCCATTGATCAGCGCGAACACGAGATCGGGACCCGACAGGCGACCGTCGCGACCGACCACGATCTCGCTGAGGCCGCGATCGCGCGCCTCGCTGCCGATCGCGCGGCCGATCAGACGCGCAACACCGGTCGTCAGCGTCGTTCCGACCACGCCGCGGATATCGTAGGCGCGGAAGATGCTCGGATCGACGTCGACGACTTCGTCCTTGATCTTCGCCCGTACCGCCGGCACGGACGCATTGGCGGCCGCGGCAACGGGTGCGTCCGGTTTTACCTTCATCGCCTGGGCAAGGGTCATCTCGGGCTCGTTCGTTTTCGGCTTGCGTTGCAACACTTCCATCGCTCGTTCCCTGCCGACCTGCCGGATCCACATCAACGCGCCGCCGGCGAGCAGGCTCAGCAGGCTGACCAGCGCCGTGATCGGCAGGCTTTCGCTGAACAGAATGAAGTAGCCCGGATCCGCCTTGCCGATGCGCAGGCGGGTGCCGGGGATCGGTTCGCCGACGTCGCCGATCGTGTTGCCGGTGTGTTCGCCGATGCTCGCGATGATCAGGTCGCCATGGCCATCGCCCTGGCGCAGGTCGAGGCGCGCACCGCTGACCGAGGTGCGATTGAAGCGGGTCAGCACGGGCTTGAACGGCAGCTCGACCACCGCGAACGCAACCACCTGGCCGGCGACGCGCGCGGGAAGCGTCACCATCAGTTGCTGTCCCGCCTCCCCTTCGACACGCATTTCCGCAAGCGGCTGGCGCGGGTTGATCTTCGCCTGCATCAGCGCCGCGGCCTTGGCGTAGCCGATCGCATGCAGGTCCCCCGACAGCACCTCGTCGAGATTGGGACTGAAGAACTCCGCATCGGTGGCGCCTTGCAACAGCTGCTTCAACGCCGCCGCAGCCGCCGGCCGACCTTCCGCGCCCTGCTGCAGCGCCTGCTGCACATTCGGTTCATCGAGCGCAACCTGGACCGCCTGCTGCTGTTCACGCACATAGCCAGCAAGCGTGCCGATCACCTGCGCACGCGCCTCGTCCGCATTCGCAACACCGCGCTGCGCCAGCCACAGCAGCCATGCCTGCCATGCCATGAACGAACCGAATACGAGCAGGAAGGTTCCGAGCGCGAACGGACCGAGCGAACGCAGGCCCGGCAACACGCGCGAGCCCAACCGCGCCAGTTGCTCCTTCGGGGACATCTTGTGGTGGTCGTCGCCCATGCCTTCCTCCGTCGCATCGCGCGGCGCATCAGCCGCAACGCGCACCCTCAATGCCGCCCCGAACTGCCGAAGCCGCCTTCACCACGCGCACTCGGCGCGAAATCGGCCACCACCTCGAACGCGGCACGCACGATCGGCACGATCACCAGCTGCGCGATCCGCTCGCCCGGCGCGATGGTAAAGGCCGCGTCGGAACGGTTCCAGCAGGAAATCATCAACGGCCCCTGGTAGTCCGCGTCGATCAATCCGACCAGATTGCCGAGCACGATACCGTGCTTGTGGCCGAGCCCCGAGCGCGGCAGCACGATCGCGCACAACCCCGGATCGCCGATGTGGATCGCGATCCCGCTCGGAATCAGCTGGCTGGCGCCCGGATCGAGCGTCAGCGGCGTGTCGATCATCGCACGCAGGTCGACCCCGGCGGAGGCCGCAGTCGCGGGCGCCGGCAACGGGAATTCGCGGCCCAGGCGCGCGTCGAGGATCTTCATCTCGATCGTGCAACCGGCGTGCGGCGCGCTCGCCGCTTTGGTCCGGCCTGTCATGCGGATGCGCGCGCCGCGCGCAGGGCGGCGATGCGCGACACCAGCGCGCGCGCGAGTTCGACCTTGCCGGTGCGCTCGAGCGCTTCGCGCCCGTCCGGCCAGAGCAGCAGCAGCGCGTTGTCGGCGCTTTCGAAGCCGAGGCCCGCGCCCACCTCATTCGCCGCAATCAGGTCCAGACGCTTGCGTTCCAGCTTGGCGCGAGCATGCGCCTCGACCTGTTCGGTCTCGGCCGCAAAGCCGACCACGAACGGCCGCGGCTCCAACGCGGCGACGTCGGCGAGGATGTCCGGGTTCTGCACCAGCGACAGTTCGAGACCGCTGTCGCGGCTCGCCTTCTTGAGCTTGTGCACGGCGATGTCGCGCGGACGGAAGTCGCCGACCGCCGCTGCCGCGATGAAGACATCGGCTGATTTCGCGCGTGCCAGCACCGCCTCATGCATCTCGCGCGCGCTGCGCACGTCGATGCGCTCGACTCCGGCCGGCGTCGCCAGCGCGACCGGACCCGCGACCAGCACGACCTCGGCACCCGCGCGGGCGGCCGCTTCGGCGACCGCGAAGCCCATCCGGCCCGAACTGCGGTTGCCGATGAAACGAACCGGATCGATGTCCTCGTAGGTCGGACCGGCACTGACCAGCACGCGCGCGCCGGCCAGTTCGCGCGGCCCACGCCGAGCCTGGAGCAGGCTCACGATCTCGTCCGCCTCGAGCAGACGACCGGCACCAAACTCGCCGCAGGCCTGACCGCCGGAAGCTGGACCAAGCACGTTCACGCCACGCGAACGCAACAGGGTCGCATTCGCCTGGGTCGCCGCGTGCGCCCACATCTGCTGGTTCATCGCCGGCGCGACCGAAACCGGCGCCGCCGTTGCCAGGCACAGGGTGGTCAGCAGGTCGTCCGCTTGTCCCTGAGCGAGCCGCGCCAGCAGATCCGCCGAGGCCGGCGCGATCACGACCTCTTCCGCCCAGCGGGCGAGCTCGATATGTCCCATCGCCGCTTCCGCCGACTCGTCCCACAGGCTGGTCCGGACCGGATGACCGGACAGTGCCTGGAACGTCAGCGCGGTTACGAATCGCGCCGCGTTTTCGGTCAGCACCACGCGCACCTCGGCACCGGCATCGCGCAGGCGACGCACGAGTTCGGCGCCCTTGTACGCCGCAATGCCGCCCGACACGCCGAGCAGCACGCGCACGCCTGCGAGGCCGCCTTCGCGCACAGGAACAAAGCGCTCCGGCGCATGCGCCTCGCGGCGCGTCATCGCGCGCTCCATGGACAACCCGGGCGGTCGGACCGAACCAGCATGTAGGAAACCGCTGACAGGACAGGGAACCGCTAGCTTACTCAAAATCGCGGCGAACGCCGCTGTGCGCGTGCGCGCCGGCGACCTAGGCTGTTCGCCATGCACACCGCCACTGCCCAGCGCACACACCGCATCGTCCTCCCTTGCGCTGCCTCGACCGGGTGCCGCGCATGAGCATCCGCGACTGGCCCGATGGCGAACGTCCGCGCGAGAAGCTGCTCGCGCACGGAGCCGGGGCGCTGTCCGACGCCGAATTGCTCGCGGTGTTCCTCGGCTCCGGTCGACGCGGCCAGAGCGCGGTCGACCTCGGTCGGCAGCTGCTGACGAACGCCGGCGGCCTCAAACCCCTGCTGGATGCGCCGCATGCCCTGCCCGGACTCGGAGCGGTCGCATGGTGCCGCCTCGGCGCCGCNCTCGAGGTCGGCCGGCGCTATCTGGACGCGGAACTGCGCCTCGGCGAGGCGTTGACGGACCCGCTGGCAAGCGCGCGCTACCTCAAGTCCCGTCTCGCCGGCTATCCCTACGANGTGTTCGGCTGCCTGTTCCTCGACAACCGTCACCGCGTGATCGCGTTCGAAGAGCTGTTCCGCGGCTCGATCGACGGCGCCAGCGTGCATCCGCGCGAGGTCGTGCGGCGCTGCCTGGTCCACAATGCCGCCGCGACGATCTTCGCCCACAACCATCCTTCCGGCGTGGCGGAGCCGAGCNCGGCCGACCGCGCGATCACCCAGCGCCTGCGCGAAGCGCTCGAACTCGTCGACGTGCGCCTGCTCGACCACTTCGTGATCGGCCACGGCACCCCGACCTCGCTCGCCCAGCGCGGCTGGCTCTGACCNACGTGGAGCCCCGCACCGCGGAGCCACTTGCACGCGGCCTCGACTTCAAATCTATACTCGCGACACCCCTGACCGGAATCACCGCCGAGCCGTGATCCTCCAGTTCCCGCAGCACCATGGTGCCGACGAAACGGAACGGCGCCTGCCGGATGTCGCAGCGGCGCGCGCGCTGGCAGGTGATGCGTCGGCGGCACTCGAGGCGCTGCTCGCGCGGCGGCGGGAGGCGTGGGCGAGCCTGCTCAAGCTGCCCGCGGATGAGGCCCTGCTGCGCGCGACCGAAGACGCNGTGCGCCTAGGACACGCGCGGCTCGCGTTGCGCCATGGCCACCTCGGCAACGACTTCCACGCCTACCACAACGAAGGGCATGTGCTGGAGATNTGCGGTGAGCGAATGGATCGGCTNCGCGAATGCCTCGGCCTGCAGGCGCTGGGTCTGCGCGAATGGTGCGCACTGATGCTGTTCGGTGCCTGCCACGACCTGCGTCAGCGCGAAGCCCCGCAACTCGTCGACGGCGTCGGCGCGAACGAGAGCGCCAGCATCGAGGAGAGNCAGCGCATCCTCGACATCTGCGGCTTCTCGCGCGAACGCGACGCCGACCTGTACGCCGCACTCGAACTGATGATCGCAGGCAGCACCTTCGACGCGCGACCCTCGCCCGGCGGCTACCAGTACAACGCGGCCGACCTCGTGCAGAGCGGCGGCGCGCTCGCCTCCAGACTCGACCAGGTGCTCGACGCACGCTGCCCCGACTGGCGCAGCCGACCGGCCCTGGTGGTTGCGCAGAAGCTCGCCCTGATCGCCGCCGACCTGGACACGGCGAACGTGGCGGAACCCTTCACGAAGTTCGCGACAACCGCCGAAAACCTGTGCCGCGAACGCGAGATGCTCAGCGGCCGTTCGCTCGGCGCCGGTGAAAGCGCGCTGCCGGTGCTCGGCTTCCTGACCGAAGGCCAGGACCGGTTCTTCTTCGAGTTGCATCGCTTCCAGTCGGAAGCGGGAATGGCTGCGTTCGGCCCGGGCAAGGAAGCGAATGCCCCCCGACTGAAGGCTCTGTGCATCGGCGTGCGTGCACGCATCGCGGTGCAGGGACCGCCGCAGACCGGGCAGCAGGTGATCGAAGCCTACCGCGAGACGCTGGCGGACCTGACCCTCTGAGGGCGGTTCGGCGCGAGACCTTGGACCGGTGCGTCCCTGCACCCGGCACCGTGCGCATCCCGCACGCCACCGCTGTTCCTTGCCACGATGGTGCCGATCCCGCGCGACATCCGTGTGACAGCCGTCCGCGGCGAGCCGCGCAGGCCGTACAATGGGCGGATTTTCCGACTCTGCGGCGACCGTGAAAGCCTTCCTGCACCAGTGCGTCCGTGACGCCATCTCCGCCCTGCAAGCGAACGGCGGCTTGCCGCACGACGCGGCACCGCCCTTCACGGTCGAACGCACCCGTAACCGCGAGCACGGCGATTTCGCCACCAACGCGGCGCTCTTGCTGGCCAAGGCCGCCGGGCGCAAGCCGCGCGACGTCGCCAGCGCGCTGGTCGCGGCGCTGCCGGCACGCGAAGGCATCGCGAAAGTCGAGATCGCCGGGCCCGGATTCATCAACTTCTTCCTGAGTCCGGCCGCCTATCACGCCGAAGTGCGGGCGGCGCTGGATGGCGGCGCCAGCTACGGCCACTCCAACGCTGGCGCCGGCCGCACCGCCGGCGTCGAGTTCGTGTCGGCGAATCCGACCGGTCCGCTGCACGTCGGCCACGGCCGCGCTGCGGCGATCGGCGACTGCATCGCCCGCGTGCTCGCCGCGAACGGCTGGAACGTGCGGCGCGAGTTCTACTACAACGACGCCGGCGCGCAGATCAACAATCTCGCGATATCGGTGCAGGCGCGCGCGCTCGGAAAAGGCCCGGACGACGCCGGCTGGCCCGAAGACGGCTATCGCGGCGAATACATCAAGGATGTCGCACGCGCCTATCTGGACGGTGCGCGCGTCGAAGTCGACGGCCATGTGGTCGATGCCGCGAAAGACCCGCACGACCTCGATGCGATCCGCGCATTCGCGGTCGCCTGGCTGCGGCGCGAACAGAACGGCGACCTCGCCGCGTTCGGCGTCGCCTTCGACGTCTACTTCCTCGAGAGCTCGCTCTACGCCGACGGCAAGGTGGACGAGACCGTGCGCGAGCTGGTCGCGCACGGCCACACCTACGAGGAAGGCGGCGCGTTGTGGCTGCGCACCACCGATTTCGGTGACGACAAGGACCGCGTGATGCGCAAGTCCGACGGCACCTTCACCTATTTCCTGCCCGACGTCGCCTACCACCGCAGCAAGTGGCTGCGCGGCTACGAGCGTGCAATCACCGAACTCGGCTCCGACCACCACGGTTCCCTGATGCGCGTGAAGGCCGGCCTGCAGGCACTCGACTGCGGCATCCCGCAGGGATGGCCGGAATACGTGCTGCACCAGATGGTCACGGTCATGCGCGGCGGCGAGGAAGTGAAGCTGTCCAAGCGCGCCGGCAGCTACGTCACCCTGCGCGATCTCATCGACGAGGTCGGCCGCGACGCGACGCGCTGGTTCCTGATCGCGCGCAAGTCCGATTCGCAGCTGGTGTTCGACATCGACCTCGCGCGCGCGCAGACCAACGACAACCCGGTCTACTACGTGCAGTACGCCCACGCGCGCGTGATCAGCGTGATGCGCCAGCTCGGCGAGCGCGGCCTCGCCTGGGATCGCGCGAACGGCCTGGCAAACCTCGCGCGCCTCGACGGCGAGGCCGAACAACTGGTGATGGTGGAGCTGTCACGTTTCGGCGAAGTGGTCGAGAACGCAGGCGCAAGCCTCGAACCGCACCTCGTCGCAAACTGGCTGCGCGAACTCGCGGCTGCGTTCCACGGCTGGTACAACACCAGCCAGTTCATCGTCGACGACGCCGACCTGCGCGACGCACGACTCGCACTCGCCGCCGCGGTGCGCCAGGCGCTCGCGAACGGCCTCGACCTGTTGGGCGTATCCGCCCCGGAGAGCATGTGATGGCAGCAAAGAAGGGACGCCAGGCAACGCGTGGCGGCAACGGCGCACAGAAACCCGCATGGCTGTGGGTGCTGGTCGGACTGCTGCTCGGCATCGGCTTGATGCTGCTGGTGCTGGTCAAGGACTGGGCGCCGCTGCTGCGCAAGAAGGACGTGCCGCAACCCAATCCCCAGGCAACCGCGCCGAGGGAAAGCGAACCACCGGTCGCCGAGGCAAAACCGAAGAAGAACTACGACTTCTACCAGGTGCTGCCGGAAGCCGAAGTCGTGATTCCCGATGCCGAACTGTCGGCGAAGGCAAAGGCGGAGCAGCAGGCGCGCGCGAATCCCGCCACGCCGGGCACGACGACCACGTCGGCGGCTGGCACCGGCGGACGCTACGTATTGCAGACCGGTTCCTACCCCGAGCCGAAGGCGGCGGACGAAGCGAAGGCGAAACTCGCATTGTCGGGATTCGTCGCCCAGGTGCAGCCGGTCACGATCAACGGCAAGACCTGGCATCGAGTGCGTGTGGGCCCGTATGCAAGCGCGAGCGAGCTCGAGGCGGCGAAGCGCTCGCTGTCCGAGAACGGCATCAACGCGATCGCGCTGAAGGAACAGCCGGCGCAATAGGGTCGCGCGTTTGCTTCGCGTGCGGCGGCGAAGCGCGCTGCGGCGCACGCCATGGATCGCCCGCGCAGCGTAAGATCCGGCGTTCTCGCCCGGCGGCCTGCCCGGCGCCGACCCGGAGACCGCCGCCCATGCGAACCACGTCCCTGCTGCGCACCTGCCTTCTCGCTGCCGCCTCCGCAGCTCCCTTCGGCACCGCGGCTGCGGCGGACTGGCTGCAATGGGGGTACGACGTCGCGCACAGCGGCAGCAACCCGGACGAGGCGACGATCACGCGCGACAACGTCGCGCAACTGACGCGGCG
>JGI24770J26754_10001296_pt1 | contig 17856 bp, 16 predicted proteins | sample LakOneMetagenome_FD_26754 | JGI IMG/M metagenome (IMG submission 26754) | reverse complement strand
GGCGTAGGCACACCAGCCGCCGTATTCGGGTTCGTATTTGGATGGGTTGGCTTTAAAGAGTTCTTTATTGGCGGGGGATGAAAAATGATAGGTAACACCCTGGTGATAAACGGCCATGTCTTTTTTCCCTTTTACGGCTTTATTCTCTGTAAAGTAGGCAACGGGATCGTATCCCTGTATGGCAATGCCGTTATCGAGGTTGAAATGTTTTTTACGAAGGCTGCCGGCGTCTTGTGAAAATGAAGCCAGGCTTGTTAAACTAAAAACTGCAAGAAGTAGTATCGCTCTCATGTTGTTGTTATTTACGGCTAAATTAAGGAACCTGTTTTCGGGCCGCTGTCGGCTGCGTGACAATATCCCTGTTGTGGATAAATTGACCAGGGGAAAACCCGGTCAAAGGTTTCTCCGTAACTTAATTCACAAAATTTTCTTTATTTGTGGGGAATCCTTTTCTTTGTCGTGTACCGGACATGGCTTGTTGACCTGGGACAGTAATATTGCAGTTATGAAACAAACGATATTAATATGGGTGTTGCGTATCGTGGCAGCCATTATCATGCTGCAGACCCTGTATTTTAAATTCACTGCCCACCCGGAGTCGGTGAAGTTATTCACTACGCTGGGTATGGAGCCCTGGGGAAGGATCGGAACGGGAGTGGGAGAACTCATCGCTTCCATGCTGATATTGATACCCCGTACCACATTGATAGGGGCCATCATGGGCCTGGGTTTGATGTCGGGTGCTATTTTCTTTCACCTTACCAAACTGGGTATTTACTTTGGGGGCGATGCCGTTTTGTTTGCGTATGCGGTGACCTGTTTTTTATGTTGTGCAGGATTGGTTATCATTTACCGGAAAAATATACCTCAACTTTTAAAACGTAGATTTTGAAAAGTATTTTCAACAAAGCCAAGGAAGCTTTAAATGAGATCGCAGCGGTGCTGGACCAATTGCCCGGACAGGAAAATTATTCGGCTTCCTGTGTTGCATTGAGTGGTGCTACCATCGGTCAGCATACACGCCATGTGATAGAACTATACCAGTGCCTGCTGGCAGGTTATGAAACGGCTGCCGTGAACTACGACGACCGCAAGCGGAATAAGCTGTACGAAAATGATAAGGACGAAGCCATTGCTGCCATCCGGGAAATACAAAATAAAATGGTACTGGCCGATAAACCGTTGCTGGTGGTTTGCCAGGCTGCAGGCGATAACATTACCATTCAATCTAACTATAACAGGGAAGTGCTTTACAACCTGGAACACTGCATTCATCACCAGGCGCTCATACGGGTGGCGCTGGTAGCAAGCGACGGCGTTTTGGTACCGGATGAATTTGGCCTAGCTCCTTCCACCATACAATACCGCCGGCAATGTGCACAGTAAGTTTTATTTCGGCGGGGAATAAAAAAATTATCACTTCAAACCGGGATGAAAATATTTTGCGGCCAACTGCTGCTGCCCCTATGGCTGAGATCATCAATGGCCAGAAAATAATTTTTCCAAAAGATGCAAAGGCGGGCGGCACCTGGTTTGCCGCTTCTGAATGGGGCGTGGTATCTGTTTTGCTGAACGGTGCATTGGTGAAACATATACCGGTACCTCCTTACCGCAAAAGCCGCGGACTCATCTTACTCGATATCATTGCAGCAGCAGATCCGCTTACTTCATTTGCCGGTATCGACTTACAGAATATTGAACCATTCACAGTTGTTCATTATATGCCGGGGCAGCTGTTTGAATTACGATGGGATGGAAATAAAAAGTATGAAAAAGAACTGGACGATTCGGGAAATTACATCTGGTCATCGGCAACTTTGTATAATGAAGAAGTAGTTGCTTACCGGAAAGATCTTTTTGACCGCTTCATGGAAACTACGGCAACTCCATCGCCGGATGATGTTCACCGCTTTCATGCACATAACAACAATGATGAAGAGAATGGTTTTGTTATTAACAGAGGTACCGGGCTGAAAACATTCAGCATCACACAAGCCGTAACGACGCAGGATAAAATTAATTTTAAGCATTCCGACCTGTTGCAGGATAAAACCTTTGAAGAAACCATTCAGCTTCCTCATTCACTGATAAACCTGTAGTGAAAAAACTAAGCCTATACCTGCACAAACTAACGCACTGGGAGTACTGGCCCTTTGATGTGGTTTACATACCCATGTACTTTGTATGGTTTTACTATGCAGCAAGGGCAAGGTCATTTTTCTTTTTCAATGCTTCTAACCCACTGATAGAAAATGCCGGGTTCTTAATGGAATCGAAGAAGAAGATCTACGACATCATCCCGGCGCAATACATACCCAAAACAATTCTTTTTAAGAAGGACACGCCGGCAGCAGATGTAATAAAAGTATTTGCCGGATCGGGTATTCAGTATCCCTGTATCGGCAAGCCCGACATAGGCTGCAAAGGAATGGGCGTGCAAAAAATCTATTCCGATGAAGACCTGGCATCTTATGCAGGAAGGATAAATATGAATTTTATTGTCCAGGAATTTATTGCCAGGCCAGAAGAAGTGGGCGTGTTTTATGTTCGTATGCCCGGTGAAGAAAATGGATTCATCAGCGGCATCGTTTCCAAAGAGTTTCTGATCCTGAAAGGAGATGGGGTATCCACCATCACCCAGCTTTTGATGAAAGACCCACGCTATCATTTTCAATTGGGGGCTTTACAAAAAATATATGGGGATGCACTGAACACTGTATTAAAAAAAGACGAAGCAAAAAATATGGTGCCTTATGGTAACCATGCAAGGGGCGCCAAGTTCATTGATGTGTCGCATTGGGCCGATGAAACATTCACAAAGAACTTTAATCATATCTGCAAACAGATACCCGAGTTTTATTTTGGCAGGCTGGATATCATGTACAACAACTTAGCTGATCTGAAAGAAGGAAAAAATTTCACCATCATCGAATTGAATGGCGCCGGCAGTGAGCCTACGCATATTTACGATCCGGGGCACTCAGTATTTTTTGCCTGGAAGGAAATTGCCCGGCATTTTAAACTGCTGTACCGGGTCAGTGTTAAAAATCACCAGCGGGGGTTCCGGTATCTTACGGTGAAAGAAGGCATGCAGATGTTCCGGGATAATAAAGCGGTGATGGGGAACCTTAAGAATTACTAAGCGGAGATCGTTTAACACGTTTCATTCGTTTGAAGCGTTGCAGGGTTAAAGGCAACGCTTCAAACGAATGAAACGACTGCAACGACTGAAACGTTAACTTATACTATGGCCTGGAAAATTAAAAAGACGTTCAAACTGGGGTTATTAATTTTTATAACTGCCTGGATAATCTTTGCACAATCCTGTATGAAATTCCGCATTGATGATAAAAGTGCCGGCAAAGAATTTGAAGAAAAGAATTTGTCCGTTCATTTTTTTACTTTGAAAGAAGATGGCGTGCCGATCCATTATGCAAAGACGGGTTCGGATACCTTGCCCACGCTTTTTTTTGTTCACGGGTCACCGGGAAGTTGGGATGCGTTTAAGATATACATGATGGACAGTGCGTTGCTGAAACAGTTCCGTATCATTTCTGTTGACCGCCCGGGATTTGGTTACAGCGATTTCGGCACAGCCTGTCATTTACCTTACCAGGCATTGCTCATCAATAAAATTGCAGAGAAGGAGAATAATCACAAACCGGTTCACCTGGTGGGGCACAGCATCGGCGGACCCGTCATTGTTCAGATGGCACAGGATAAGCAGGCATATTTTTCCTCGCTTACAATACTGGCGGGTTCCATTTCGCCAACCGATGAACCGAAAGAATACTGGCGGTATGCGTTCACTTATTCTCCTTTAAAGTGGCTGATGCCCGGGGCCTTCCGGCCATCCAACGACGAGATCGTGTATTTTAAAAAAGAACTTTACCAGCTTGATAAAGGGTATGGCCAGTTACAAATGCCCGTAACATTTATTCACGGAGATAAGGACAGGTTTGTTACGGTAAAGAATGTTGACTATGGAAAGAAGAAGCTGGCCCATAACCCCAAAGTGAAAATCATAATCATTCCCGGAGCCGGTCACTTTATTCCCTGGGAACATTTTGATATCATCCGGGATCACCTGCTTACATTAGCAGGCAGTTAGTTGTTCAAAATGCGGTTGTAGAAATTGCACTACTTTAATTTCACGGGGATACTATATTACGGGGCAATCCGTGGTATTACTTTTACATCGTCTTTTAGTAGCATGTGCAAAACAATATCCCGATCCCTTTGAAAACAACGGAGGATGAAAATCTTCCCTTCCTTTGAAAAGCCTCTTCTGGGGCTTTTTTTGGTTTAAGCTGACTTAAGTGCTTTTTCAAGGGAGAAGTTTACGATGAGTTCACATCCTTCTCCGGGTTTTGAATTGATGAAGACAATGCCGTTGTTCACTTCCGCACGGCTGGTAATGTTGCGGAGGCCCACGCCGTTTCTTTTCAGGTCGGGTTCAAAGCCTACTCCATTGTCTTTAACAATTACCTGGAGAGCATCCCCATCTTTTGAAAGGCTGATGAGAACTTCTCTTGCATCGGCATGTTTTATAACATTGTTCAGCTGTTCCTGCACGATGCGGAAAATGGTAAGTTTTAATTTATTGGACAGTTCATTTTCACATACATCTTTCCATTGAATTGAAATGGACAGTTCGTTCAACTGCTTTATATTATCAGCCAGTTCATTCAGCGCCTGCAGCAATCCCACTTCGCCAAGGGAAGGTGGCAGTAAGGATTTTGACAGCTTCCGGATCTCAGTCATCGCTTTTTCGATGAGTAGTTTACTTTCAGTCACCAGGTCAACCCTGGGATTATCATCTTTTAATGAACACTCAAGGTATAATTTTGTGGAAGCCAGTATCTGGTTGATATTATCATGTAGTTCTTCACCCAATTGCGTACGTTCTTTTTCCTGGCCTGTTATCACTGCTTCGGTTATCTGCTGGTGCCTGATCTTTCGTTCTTCATTGAGGCTGTTCTCGAGCTGAACTTTTTCGGTGATATTCGTACACATTGCCAATACAGCCCGGTAGCCTTTGTAAATAATGTTGTGCGAAGATATCTCCATCATGATCACATTGCCTTTGCTATTCAGGTGACGCCACCTCATTGTCTTTTTGGCAAATTTATCCTCCCTTGCCTGTTCCACCAGTTCGAGAAATTTGTCATGGTCTTCTTCCGGGCGAATGTCAAGAACCGTTAATTGCTGGAATTCGTTTTTTGAATATCCGTATAATTCAATGGCTGTTTCATTTACTTCAATAATGTTCAGTGTTTCGAGATCCCAGATCAATATACTTGCGGGGTTATTATTGAAGAGTTGCCTGTACTGTTCTTCTGATGCCAGCAATTGCGCCTGTGCATTTTTACTTTCGGTAATGTCACGGGTTACCGAAAGCATCGCAGTGATCTCCCCGGCGGCATTGCGGAAAGGGACACAGTGTGTTTCCATCCACAACTCCCTTCCCTTTAATCCTTTGATCCGGAAGATCAGTTTTTCCTGCCCGCCTTCAAAAACATCTTTCACTAATTTTTCAAAGGCTGCCCGGTATTCGGGTAATATGATGTTGAAGGCATTTTTCCCGATCACCTGGTCGGGGCTCTCGGCTTCGATCATGGCCAGCCCCGCAGGATTCATTTCAAGTATGGTGCCTTCCCGGCTGAGCAGTTTTATGCATTCGGGGTCGGTTTGTATGATGGCACGCAGGCGGTATTCACTTTCGGCAAGGGCTTCTTCTGATTTTTTTTGTTGGGTAATATTTTTCCGTATCCCCCAGGCACGTTTTAAAAAATTGCCTTCCACTATTCCTGTAAGTACATTGATAAACGTAACGGCGTCACCATTCCGGTTATATTCATTGCTTATTTCCTCCGTCACTTTAAAATTATTCCGGAAAAATTTTGTGAAATATTCCCTGCAGATAGCATTTTCTTTTGGCCATATCTTATGTAAAGGGATGCCGGTAAGTTCGGCAGCTTTCTCAAAGCCATACATGGCAGCGTATGCATCATTACATTCGGCGATGTAGGCATGTTCAAAACATCTTTCTACCATCTCTTCCACCGGCGCCGAAATATCTATTGGCTCGTTCAGCTCAATACGCCAGATGCCTTCTGTACTTTCCTGGATAAATATTTTGTAACGTTGCTCGCTTTCTTCAATCAGTTTTTCCGCTTCTTTCCGTATGCTGATGTCGGATACCATGGTGCTGGTTTTTCTCAGGCCATCTGTGTCTATAAAAAAAGCAGAAGTTATTTCAACCGGGAAACGTTCACCGTTCTTTTTGATACCGGTTGCTTCGGTCATGGCAAAGCCGTTCTTTTCACGCAGATCGAGGGCATTTAATAGCCGGGGATCGTTGTGATCAATAAAGTCCCATCTTTTTAATTGTTTTAATTCAGCAGGCAGGTAGCCAAACATTTTGCAGGCTGCATTATTTATTTCAAGGATGCTGCCATCGGAAAGGGTAAGAAAGAAGGCATGAATGGAATTTTCAACAATGGAACGGTATTTCCCTTCTTCACCGGTGAGCATAAATCTTAGCCCGTTGTTGCCAGCAACAGGAAAGTAGTGGACAAATTTATCAGGTCTTTTCATTGCAATACGGTTCGGGTATTAAAAGGATTGGATTTAACCGGGTTATTACGAAACCCGCTGCGTAAATACACAAAGTACATTTACGGTTGCCGTAAAGTTCTGAAAAGCGCACAAATAATATTATAGTAGTTAACCTTAATATTATGTAGAAAAGTTTCTATCTTCATAGAGGTTATTTATCTATATAATACATTTGCAATCTAAACCCTCCAACAGAATGAAAAAATTCCTGCTTGTTGATGATCATGTNGTNGTNCGTTCNGGCATAAAAACCCTGCTGTCTGAGATGTACAGCCCGGCAGAAATTCATGAGGCTATGGATGGGGAAACGGCGATGGTAAAAATGAAAGAGAACAGTTACGACCTGGTGATGCTTGATATACAGATGCCTAAAACTGATACGCTGGGATTGATGGAATATGTTCACATAAAATATCCTACTGCAAAAGTGCTGATGTTTTCGATGAGTGCAGAGAATATTTATGCCAAACGTTTTATGAAAGCGGGCGCTTACGGTTTTATTTCAAAAGAAGCACCGCTGGAAGAAATCACCCGGGCCATCAGTACAATCCTCAACAATAAGAAATATATCAGCGATACACTGGCCGAAAAACTGGCAGAGGATTCTTTCTCGGGTAAAACAGGCAATCCGTTCAACGACCTGTCGCCCCGTGAATTTGAAATTGTTTCTTTATTGCTTGAAGGAAAGACCGTAACCGATATTTCTCACACGTTGAATATGCAGACTTCCACTGTTGGTACACACAAGGCCCGCTTGTTTGATAAACTGGGCGTTACCAATATCCTGGAGTTGAAGGAACTTGCCACTACCTACAACCTGTAAGTTTGTTTTCCATTAATAAAATGCCGGGCATCTTACTTTTTCCGCAGAGCTGTTTATGCTGTTGCGGAAAGCTTTGTAAGAAAGTGTGATCTCGTAAGCACCGCGGTATTGCGAGGCAGTTTTTAATTTGCTCACATTCACATCGTAGGTAACGCCGATAGCGAATTGGTTGTAATCTAATTTTAAAACAGGAACGAGCGCATCATTCCAGCGGTAGAATGCGCCACCCGATATGGTTGTTTTCAGGTTTTCATCATTTGATATAAGATCATGGCTGAATAATAATCCGCCCTGTATCTGTTTGGCACCGCCCTGCATAAAGTAATCGGCATAAACGATCAGTTTGTTGTCATCGCTCAGGGGGGCAGAAAGGCCTGCATTGACAACCCATTTTTGATTTAATATTATATCATACTGTTGCTGGAATGCAACTTTTGGCCTGGTGATATGAAATAACCCCACGCCCACATAATACCGGGTGCTTTCCCCGGCCGTGCTGCTGAAGTTTAAACCAACCGAAGCATCCCAATACGTGAAGCCGGTGTTGGTGAATACCTGTTTTGTTGGATTAGCCGGACTGTAAGAACCATTTACAAACTGGTCATCAAAACTCAGCTTGGAAGGATCGAAGTGCTGGATGACCGGTCCGCCCATGACGCCTGCAGACAAGTAAGTATCTTTTTCACCAGACAATGACTTGTGATAATTGAGCACCGGAAATATCTGTGTACGGCGCAGTCTTGAATCACCGGCAATATCATTGGTTAATTGTGTGCCGATGGTAATGAAGTCGTTTGAATTTCTTCCGACGGGTTTTTTGTACTCCATGCCAAGTCCCAGTGTGCGGTAGGGTGTGGTAACACTCTGCCACTGGCTGCGGAATGCCGATGTAACCCTGACGTCTCCCGCAAATATGCCCGCAAGTGCCGGGTTTCTCAGCAGGGGTAATTCATAAAACTGGGAGAAGTTTATATCCTGGCTCTTTGTTGTACCTGCGTACAGCAGCAGGAAGATCAGTAATTGGTATCGTATAAGGTTTTTCATATTGGATGGTTATGGATAGTTATTTTAAAAGGGTTGTGTTTCCCTTGTAGGTATACATCACCCCGTTATCGCAAATCACTTCGGCGGTATAAACAAACACATCGGGTGTGGCCGGTATGCCTCTTACTTTTCCATCCCATCCGTATTTTGGATCGTTTGGATCAAAGTTTGTTTTTTCAAAGACCAGTTCACCCCAGCGGTTGAATATGCGGAATGTTTTTACTAAAATTCCTTTGCCTCTTACCATCAATACATCATTCAATCCGTCTCCGTCTGGTGTAAAGGCATTTGGTATGAACACCTGTGCACTCTTACAGAATACAAAGATCAAAACAGTATCGGTGGTTAAACAGCCGTAACTGTTTTTTATGTTCAGTACATAGTAACTATTGTCTTTTACAGTAACCGATGGGCTTGGACAGGTGGTACAGCTCAGGCCGGTTGTTGGTGTCCATGTCCAGCTTACGATCGGCCCATTGGTTGTAATGGGATTAAACGTAAGTGTGGTTCCGGTGGTAGTTGTTATATCCGGACCAAGATTAAGTGTAGGCTTTGGACCTACATCAATTTTTACAAAGTTGGTATCGGTAAAACAACCATATGCATCGTAACCGATCACTTTGTATAAAGTTGTCCGGGTTGGCGTGGCTACGGGGTCTGCAATGTTAACATTGCTGAGTCCTTGTGACGGGGACCATAAATAACTGTTTGCACCACTTGCCCGTAATCCTGTCGATTCGCCAATACACAACGTGTCGTTTGGTGTTACCAGCATCTGGAAAGGACGTATCACGGTAAGTGAAACAGAATCGAAAGCAAAACATCCGAATGCACTTTCTCCTTTCACCATATATTTTATTGAGCTCGTTGGTGTAACAGATGGGTTGGCACAATTTGTACAACTTAATCCCGTAGATGGGGTCCAGGTATATTGTGATGCACCACTTACAGATAACTGTGCTGTTTTGCCCAGGCACACATTCATATCGTTGCTGGCATTAACAGCAGGGGTGGGGTGAACCACTATGGTAAATGTTTTTGGTACTCCCGGACAAGTACTGGTAGAAGGCGTTACGGTAATAACAGCCGTTACAGGAGCATTGCCTGTATTCACTGCAGTAAATGCAGGAATGTTGCCGGTACCATTTGCCGGCAATCCAATAGAAGGATTGCTGTTCGTCCAGGCATAGGTAGAGATACTGCTTAGCGTTCCTGTAAATGACACGGCATTGGTTGTTGATTTGTTACACAATGCCTGGTCTGCCGGTTGTGCAACAGACGGGATCGGGTTCACCGTTATTGTAAATGATTTCGACGGGCCATTGCATCCCAATGCATTTGGTGTTACCGTGATAGTAGCAACCGATGTAGATGAACCATTGCTTACTGCAGTAAACGGAGCAATATTTCCGGTACCACTTGCCGGCAAACCAATAGAGATGGCCGTGTTTGTCCAGTTGTATATAGTGCCGCTCACGGCTCCTGCAAATATTATTGCATTGGTGGCAGCCCCGTTACATATACCCTGGCCTGGTGGTTGAACCACATCTGGCGTTGGATTTACATTTATTGCAAAAGATTCAGGCGTACCAACACAACCCACTGCACCCGGGGTAACGGTAATGGTTCCTGTATTGACTGTATTAAGATAGTTGATGGCAGCAAAAGCTGCAATGTTCCCGGTACCGTTTGCTGCCAGCCCGATGGATGTATTATTATTTGTCCAGTTGAATGTTGTTCCCACCACGTTGCCGGTAAAGTTCACTGCATTGGTCATGGCGGCATTACAAAGTGTTTGATCAGAAGGCCTGTTTACATCAGGAGTTGGTTTCACCGTTATTGTAAATGTTTGCGGCGTGCCCGGGCAACCGGCTGCAGATGGGGTTACAGTAATGGTTGCCGTAACAGCCGCATTGGTTGAATTGGTGGCTGTAAAAGCAGGAATATTACCATTACCATTTGCTGCCAGCCCAATGGATGTATTATTATTAGTCCAGCTGAATGTTGTTGCTGCTACTGAACCGGTAAATGCAATTGCATTCGTAGTTGCACCATTACATAAAGCCTGGTTTGCCGGTTGAGCAACATCTGCTGATGGATTTACTGTGATGCTGAATGTTTTTGCTGTACCCGGACAGCCGGCAGCAGACGGGTTTACAGTAATGGTTGCTGTAACCGGTGTATTGCTGCTATTGATTGCAGTAAATGAAGCAATATTCCCATTACCACTTGCCGGTAATCCGATCGAGGTATTATTATTAGTCCAGCTGAAAATTGTACCAGCAACTGCGCTGGTAAATGTTATCGTATTTGTTGCAGCACCATTGCACAAGGTTTGATCTGCCGGCTGTGTAACATTTGCTGTTGGGTTAACAGTTATTGAAAACGTTTCCGGGGCGCCTGGGCAACCGGCTGCAGATGGGGTAACTGTGATTGTTGCAGTAACAGGCGTATTGCCATTGTTGGTGACAGTAAATGCAGGGATATTTCCATTGCCACTTGCCGCTAAGCCGATGGAAGTATTGTTATTCGTCCAGCTGAAAGTGGCAGCTGCTACCGAACCTGAAAAATTTATGGCATTGGTTACAGCACCGTTACATAAAGTTTGATTTGATGGCTGCGTAACATTGGGTGTTGGATTAACTGTAATAGTAAATGACTGCGGTACACCGGAACAACTGGCAAGTGTTGGTGTAACCGTTATGGTAGCTGTAACAGGAGCATTGCTGTTATTTACAGCGGTGAATGGCGGAATGTCTCCCGTACCACTGGCTGCCAGACCAATGGATGTATTATTATTCGTCCAGGAAAAAATGGAACCGGCAGTTCCTGTAAAATCCACCAGGTTGGTTGTTGCTCCATCACATAAGGTTTGGTTTGGCGGCGGGTTAACATTGGGCGATGGATAAACCGTTACCGGGTGAATGGCCGTACCACTGCATCCCCCGGGCATTGTTACGGTAAGGCGTACGATGTAAGAGCCCGGTAGTGAATAAGTATGTGTTACGGTATCGCCCGTGCCCGTGGTGCCATCTCCAAAATCCCATAGGGTGGTAGACGACGGAAGGTTCCGGTTATAAAAAGTAAAAGTCTTCGGCGCACATCCTGCATCGGCCGACATATCGAACCGGGCATCAAAGTTTCCCGTGATCCGAACCATTAAAGTATCTGTACAACCAAAATTGTTATATGGGATCACTTCAAGCCAGATGATCGAGTTTACGGCAGGGCCTGGATTCAGGGTAATACTCTGGCCCGTTCCCAATAATGTTGTATAGTTCTGGTTCCACCAGTTATAGGTTTGAAATCCCGGGGGGCCAACCAATGTTGTTATATTTGGTGGCGTACAATCATATTGAACTTCTACCGGGTTTCCACAAGTGGTTTCCACGTCTACATAAGCATAGCCCCAGTGGCCTCTTCTTACGCAGTCGGCGGTGGTGAATTCCAGGTATAGTGTTCTGCCGCCATACCCCCTCAGGCTCATGAAAACAGAAGACCATGGTTTATAGATCACCATCGGGTTTACTGTAGAAACGGCAAATCCCGGCAAGCCGGAAGTGGAAATGTATTCAAAGGAAGCACAGCTTACATAAGCATTGGTTGCAGAGTCGAAAAGTTTTGCATTGAATCTTGGCTGTGTCCATATGGTATGGCCCGGGTCCTGGAAAACTACTGCATAATTATACAGGATACAGAAATTGGAATCATTTATAGGCACGTGTATGGGATAGCGGATCCTTTCTGCCTGTGCACCGATATTTGTATTACCGAGCTTTACTGCAAAATTGCTTCCATCGGGCGGGTTGGTTGGAAATAGCCCAAAGGGATCTATTGCAGAAGGAGTAATACGTGGTACGATGGTATGCCTGTTTGGTGTTGGTGGAGAAGGCGTGACTGTTATCACATTGGTGGTACCCACAGAATCCACATCGCCAATAAAGCATTGCCAGTTTGTGAAATCCCCGTGCTCAAAATCGACATTATCCGGGCATGGTATGGTGGCGTTGGTTGACCCGGGGTTATGAAAATTCGTTGGATTAACAGGAATTGTTTTGGCAGCGCCAAGCACCATTTTCCCATCGGGATATAATATTCCTTCCTGGTTGCCTTTGGTGATCTTTGCCACCCCGTTTTTAAAACCGTAGCATACGGTAATATCCAGGGGCATAATTACTTCTCCGTTTTTCTTTAGCAGGAACCATTTCCTGTTATTGTAAGCAGGGGTAACTGCTTCTTCAAAGTCATAAACAATTTCATAGCCAAAAGGAATTACTGTTTTGCCCGTCTCGTTGATGAAGCCCCATTTGCCGGATTTTTTTACGGCAGCCAGTTTGTTGACAAAGTTTCTTGCATCTTCAAATTCAACGGCTGCAATGGGATTTCCGTTGATATTAACGAAAGAGAATTTGTTGTTGAGGAGTACCCTGGCAAAACCATTTGTGAAAGGCTCGGTTTCGTCCCATAAAAGTTGATTTGCAGGCTGGAGCGTTTGCCGGTTCACAAATTGAAATTTTGAACCGACTGCTTTTATCTCAAGTTTATTTTCAGCCGGTTTTTGGGCAGAAATGATTGAGGTAAATAATAAAAATAGAATAGATAAAGTTTTTCTCATCGGACATTGGTTTGTTCATAGGATGTGGTTAAAGCTTGCTTGAGCGAACTCTATCAGGGTAATATAATAACGCTTTTATATCCCTGCATATTATAGGCTGCTGTTCATATTTTTTTATCGTAAGATTTTATGTACCAGGCGATGACGTGCAAACAGCCGGATGGCTTGTAATCCTCTACTGTAAAGGATTATGGAGCTTCCCTTCTTTTAAAACAAAAACTATGAGGAATGCATAATTACGTGATGGTCCGTAAAAATACGGAGCCGTTTTTTTGAAAAAATCACCGGTAAAAATATAGAACGCCAATTTGCCGTGAACTTTTTTAAAATTCTTGCATTTGCAGCAGGGTCTGCGCTGCCAGCTAGTTCTCCTGTTCCGCTTCTTTTTTGAAGGCCTTCATGTCGTTGATCCGGATGAATTCCTTTGATACGGTTATCAGGCCTTGTTTTTCCAGTTGATTGAGGGTGGTGGTAACTGTTTGCCGGGAGGAGCCAATCAGTTTGGCAATATCTTCGTGGGTGAGAAATTTTTCGAGCAAGGCCGTATTGTTAGTTACGGCATTATTTTCTGCAGCCAACTGCAGCAATAGCTGTATCAACCGGCTTTTTACGTCTTTATTAAGAATGTTCAGTAGCCGGGTCTCTACCTTACGCAGTTTATTACCCAACTGAAAGCTGAAAGCAATGGCCATTTGGGGTTTTCGTTTCAGCAGGGTAATAAAATCTTCGATGGTAAAAGCACACAGGCTTACCGAACTTTTGTATGCCCGGGCAAACTCGTCCTGGTCATTATTTTTTTCCAATGTAAGTTGTCCGAAAACTTCTCCTTTCTGAATGATCTCTTTAATGATCTCATTGCCTTGTTCATCAATATATCCAAGCTTTATGAAACCTTCTTTTGCAAAATAAAGTTTGTTGTTGTTTTGAAAAGGGAAGTAGATATAATCTCCATCTTCTGCCTCCAGGAAATTATGGATAAGGCCGAGCTCTTCATATTCTTCATCGGTGATGTGTTCAAACAGGTCGAATCCCCGCAGCAGCAGAAGTTTTGTATCGCAGGAGTTGGTTTCTGTCACGTGACTTTATTTTTTTTCAAAAAGCAGTGAAGCGGAGTTCATACAATATCTTAACCCGGTTGGTTTTGGCCCGTCATCAAAAACGTGGCCCAGGTGTGCACCGCATCGGCTGCAATTCACTTCTGTCCGAACCATGCCATAACTGTTGTCGGTAAGTTCTTCCACATTTTCTTTTTTTATGGGTTGCCAAAAACTTGGCCAGCCGGTTCCGCTCTCAAATTTGGCGGATGAATTAAACAGTTCCTGTCCGCAGCAGATGCATTTGTAAATGCCTTTTTGATGATTGTCCCAGTAGATTCCGGTAAAGGCTCTTTCGGTTCCTTTTTTACGGGTAACCTGGAATTGTTCGTCATTCAGCTGCTTATGCCATTCGGCATCTGTTTTTGTTACCGCATATTTCTTTGTTTGGGTCATGGCCGGCAATGTTGAAAGAATGAAAAAGGCAAAAAGTAAGATCCGGGTCATAATGATTTGTTTGATCAAGCTACGAAACAGGCGGGGATACAGTTTTTGTGCCCAAACCTTTAACAAGCTTTTTGGAATATGAATTTAAGCATTAATTTTAGCAGCGAACAGAAAACTATGGGCATACTCAATCAAATAGCCGAATACCTGTACCTGAAGAAGAAGGACCCGGATGCACCCAATACAAAGTGGGTGAAATACATGCATGGCATCAACCGGATATCCATTTTATTATTCCTGCTGGCCATGATCATACTGGCCATTAAACTACTCAGGTGACCGGGTAAGAAAAGAATGAATGCTTGCGGCTGCATTGGCGGAAGCATTTCCGCCTTTTTTAAGCAGGTCTTTTAATCTGATATAATCTTCTTTTACCTGTTGCTGTTTTGCAGGGTCTGTCAGCAGCAGGGTAAGTTCTTGTTTGAGATTTTCAACAGTAAGGTCATTTTGTATCAGTTCTTTTACCACTTCTTTATCCATGATCAGGTTTACCAGGCCAATGAATTTTATTTTTATCAGGCGCCGGGCAATCTGGTAAGAGAGGGCATTGCCTTTATAACAGATCACTTCGGGTACGCCGAATAAAGCTGTTTCCAATGTGGCTGTTCCGCTGGTTACCAGTGCGGCTTTCGACTGCATGAGTAAGCGATAGGTTTGATCAGCCACGGATGTTACGTTCATATATGGCCGCAGCAGTTCGTGGTAAAAAATTTCTTCAAGTCCGGGTGCTTTGGCAACAACAAACCGGTAGTGGGGAAAATGTTTTGTTACTTCCAGCATGATTGGAAGTTTTTTTAATATTTCCTGTTTCCGGCTTCCGGGAAGTAATGCAATGATATTTTTACTTCCCTGTTCAATGGTCATTGGCCCTTTTTGAATAGTCACAAAATCCTCCACTACTTCCACCAGGGGGTGGCCCACGTATTCAACTTCGTAATCCCATTTTTTGTAAAAGGCTTTCTCAAAGGGAAGGATAACCAGCATTTTATCCACGCATTCTTTTATCAGCTTAACCCTGTTCTCTTTCCATGCCCAAACCTGCGGAGAGATATAATAAATGATCCGGAAGCCTTGCTGCTTTGCCCATTTGGCAATGCGTAAATTGAAACCCGGATAATCAACCAGGATGATCGCATCGGGCTGGTATTGACTGATATCCTCTTTGCAGAATTTTATGTTCTTTAATATGGTGCCGAGGTTATTCAGCACTTCAATAAAACCCATAAAGGCAAGTTCTTTGTAATGCTTTACCAGGGTTGCTCCGGCAGCCTGCATTTTATCTCCGCCCCAGCAGCGGATATCTGCAGCAGGGTCTTTCTTTTTTAATTCTTTGATAAGATTACTGCCGTGCAGGTCGCCACTTGCTTCGCCGGATATGATATAATATTTCATGCCTGATGTAAGTGAAAATTACCCAAATGTTTTAATGCTCAGTGCCGTGAGGGCATAAATAAGTGTAGCCACAAAAATGCCTTTGGCGGTATTATCGATCCGGGCATTGATATAAATGGTGAACAAAACGGCATTGGCCATTAAAGAAAGGCTGATGGCAACCGTTAACAGGCGATGGCCCGGTTGTACAAAAAGATATTGCAGGGCTTCCCAATAATTCAGTGGTCCCAGTTTGGTATATTTAAAAACCGCAAAGCCAACAAAAGGAGCTACCATGCCCATGATGAATCCAAAAATAAAATTGTCTTTCTTCAGCATTATTTAAAGAGGTTCTTTTTTTCCAGTTCTTTTTTCAACGTATAGTTTGTAAGATCAAATTGTACGGGCACCACACTTATGTAATTATTCTTTAGAGCCCACACATCNGTGTCTTTACTTTTATCAAAGTTTACAAANTCNCCNGTGAGCCAGTAATATTTTTTNCCGTGCGGATCTTTGCGTTCGGTAAAATCCTCTTCGTATTTTGCATAAGCCTGCTTGCATACTTTTATGCCTTTTATCAATTCCTGTGCAACGGCAGGTATGTTAACATTCAGCAAAAGATGTTTATCCATTTTCTGTTTTAATACGGCGCTTACTATTTTCTTTATATAAAACCGGGAAGCAGTAAAATCGGCTTCCACGCTGTAGTCAAGTAAAGAAAAGCCAATGCTTGGAATGCTTTCAATGGCTGCTTCCATGGCAGCACTCATGGTGCCGCTGTAAATTACATTGATGGAATGATTGGCACCGTGGTTGATGCCGCTTAAACAGAGATCCGGTTTCCGGTGAAGTACTTTATCTACAGCCAGCTTCACACAATCCACAGGCGTACCTGTGGTTTGCCAGGCTTCCGTATCGCCAAAGAGGTCCACTTTATGCATGCGCAGGGGATGCCCGATGGTAATGGCATGTCCCATTCCGCTTTGCGGTTTATCGGGTGCCACCACTACTACTTTCCCGAGGTCTTTCACCGCCTCTACCAGGTTGCGGATGCCGGGGGCTGTAATACCATCATCATTAGTGATGAGGATGATTGGCCTATCTTTTTTGCTCTTTGCCATGCTGAATTTTATAATTGAGGGAACCATTCCCTGGCAATACCGGGTTGACGGAAAGGCCAGGGTATCATTGCCAGGATGATGACCAGGGCAATGCCAAAATAAATAAGTGTACGTTTATGTTTTTGTGCATCGGTGTCGGCACGCTTTGCCATGCTTCTGCCCACATGCACCAGCAGCCAGGCAATGATCATCATCAGGGCATGCTCCACTGCAAAGAACCGTTCAGCCGGTCTTTTCATTACTTCGCCCATTCCGCTTTTCACTTTTTCAAACCACATGCCTGAAAAATACAGGACCAGTCCCAGCAGCAATTGTATGTCGCAGCTGATCATGAAGAACAGGCTTACCTTATTATCAGCACTGCGGTATTCCCGCTTTGAGATGACTGCAAACAAGGCAGATAATACTGCCCACAAGCCGAGGATAACTACCGCCCAGCGAAGGATGCTATGAATAACCAGCGAATAATTCATATAAGAAGATTTGCGGCAAAAATACAGTAACTGAATCAGATTCCGCTAAGGAACAGACCTTGTTAAGTTGTGGTAAAACGATGCTGTGTGAACAATATTATATGTAGCCATATCTTGCCTGTACTTTTTAGGGAATAAAAATATTTTTTGGTAAGCTAAATAAATTAGTATATTTGTACTAACCAAATTAGTTGTACCATGTCAACAGCCGGACAAAACCTGAAATACCTGCGCAAACTACGTG
>JGI24770J26754_10001288_pt1 | contig 17929 bp, 14 predicted proteins | sample LakOneMetagenome_FD_26754 | JGI IMG/M metagenome (IMG submission 26754) | reverse complement strand
TCAGTCGGCTTCGCCGACAGCTCCCCCAGCGGGGGAGCAGAATTCGAGCCGCGCTTTCGCCAACCGCGCCACCGCCTCATCCAGCGTCGCATCGGCCTTGGCGAAACACAGCCGCACCACGTTCCGCACCGGATCCTCGGCGAAGAAGGCCGATACCGGGATCGCCGCCACGCCGAACTCCACGACCGTCCGCTCACAGAAGGTCACGTCGTCGACCGCGATCCCCGACGCCGTCAGGTCGACGTTCAGGAAGTAGGTCCCCTGGCTCTCCAGCACGACATAGCCCGCCGCGCGCAGGCCGGCGGTCAGGCGATCGCGTGAGCGCTGCATCTCTATGGGCATCTCGTCGAACCAGGCGCGGTGATGCTCCAGGCCCCAGGCCACGCCCGCCTGCAGGTTCGGCGGAGTGGTGAAGGTCAGGAACTGGTGGGCCGCGGCCAGGGCCTTGGTCAGGGCCGGGGCGGCCATCAGGAAGCCGACCTTCCAGCCGGTCATGCCGAACAGCTTGCCGGCCGAGCCGATCTTCACCGTCCGCTTGCGCATGCCGGGGAGGCTCATCAGGGGCCGGTGTTGGCGACCGTCGAACACCACGGCCTCCCAGACCTCGTCGCAGACGGCGAGGGTGTCGTGTTTCACGCAGAACTCGGCGAGTAGAGCCAGGTCCTCGTCGGGCGTCACCACGCCGGCCGGGTTCAGGGGGCTATTCAGCACCACCATTCGGGTCTTGTCGGTGAACACGGCCTCCAGCATCGCCCGGTCGAAGCGCCAGTGCGGCGGGGCCAGGCGGACCAGTTTCGGCACGCCTCCGGCCCGGCGGACCAGCGGCAGGTAGGCGTCGTATAACGGCTGGAACAGCACCACCTCGTCGCCGGGCGAGATCAGCGCCGTGAACGCCGCCGCCAGGGCCTCGGTCGCGCCGGACGTGACGACGATCTCCGTGTCCGGATCAAGCGACAGGCCTTGCGTCCGGCCATAGTGCCCGGCGACGGCGGCGCGCAGTTCGGGCAGGCCGCGCATCGGCGGATACTGGTTGGAGCCCTCGATCAGCGCGCGCGCCGCCGCCTCGCGGACGGGCTGGGGGCCTTGGTCGTCGGGAAAGCCTTGGCCCAGATTGATCGCGCCGTGCTGGCGGGCCAGGCCGCTCATGCGCTCGAAGATCGTGGTGGGCAGGTTGTCGAAGACGGGATGGACCATGGCGTTTGGGTATCATTGAAACCCGAAGCCCGTCCGCGCATTTCTACGGCGCAGCTTGAAGGGAGATCAGCAGCATGCAGGGCGTCGGGTTTATCGCAGCCATCATCATCGGCGTGGTCGCCGGCTGGATCGCCGAGAAGGTGATGAACCGCGATCACGGCTTCTGGACCAACCTCATCGTCGGCCTGGTCGGCTCGCTGCTGGGCGCGTTCCTGGCCGGGATGCTGGGCATCCACTTCTGGGGCTGGGTCGGCAGCCTGGTGATCTCGACCCTGGGCGCGATCCTGCTCTTGTGGATCCTGGGCCTGATCAAGAAGTCCTAGACGACGGCCGCTTCGGCGGTGTCGTCGGCCTCGTCCTCGCGCCGCATCTGCCGCGCCAGGTTCGAGAGCAGGAAGCTTGGAATATCGCTCACCGGCATCGGGCGGCCGAACAGGAAGCCCTGGAAGGTGTCGCAGCGCATGTCGGCCAGCAGGCGGGCCTGGGCGGTGGTCTCGACGCCCTCGGCGGTGACTTCCAGGTTCAGGGTCTGGCCCAGCAGGGCGATGGTGCGCAGGATGTCGGCGATGGCCGTGTTGTCCTGCATCTCGGCCACGAACGAGCGGTCGATCTTGATCTTGTCGAACGGGAACCGCCACAGATAGGCCAGGCTGGAATAGCCGGTGCCGAAGTCGTCCATGGCGATCTTCACGCCCAGCGCCTTCAGGGCGGCCAGCTGTTCCAGGGTCTTGGCGCTGTCGTGCAGCAGCAGGCCCTCGGTGATCTCCAGCTCCAGGCGGCCAGGCTCCAGGCCCGAAGCGGCCAGGGCTTCGCCGACCTGGGTCACCAGCTCGCCTGAGGCGAACTGGTTGGGCGACAGGTTGACGGCGACGGTCAGGTGCGCGGGCCAGGTCGCGGCCGTGCGGCAGGCCTCGTGCAGCACCCATTCGCCGATCTTGCCGATCAGGCCCCACTGCTCGGCGCACTCGATGAAGTCGTCCGGCGGCACCAGGCCGCGGCGCGGATGTTGCCAGCGCAACAGCGCCTCAAAGCCCGTGGTCTCGTTCTCGCGACGGCCGATCAGCGGCTGGAAGAACAGCTTCAGCTCGTTGTTGGCCAGGGCGTCGCGCAGGTCCAGCTCCAGCGCCCGGCGCTCTTGCGCCCATACGTCCATGGCGGTCTCGAAGAAGCGATAGGCCCCGCGACCGTCGCCCTTGGCGCGATAGAGGGCCAGGTCGGCGTTCTTCAGCAGGCCGTCCGGGTCGTCGGCGTCGAACGGGGCGACGGCGATGCCGACGCTGGCCCCGATCAGCACGTTGTGGCCGCGCACGTCATAGGGATCCGAGAGCGTGGCGACGATGGCCTGGGCCAGGTCTCCCAGCGCTTCGTGACCGGGCGAGGGGGCGATGACGACGGCGAACTCGTCGCCGCCCAGGCGCGAGACCAGACCCTGCGGGCCGACGCAGTCGCGCAGACGCGCGGCGGCCTGGATCAGCAGGTCGTCGCCGATCGGGTGGCCCAGGCTGTCATTGACGCCCTTGAAGTGGTCGAGGTCCAGGCAGAGGACGGCGCAGCCGGCGCCGCTTCCACCTTGGGCTTTGGTCTTGCCATGCTCCGTCCACGCCTTGCCCAGCGCCTGCAGGAAAGACAGGCGGTTGGGCAGCTGGGTCAGCACGTCGTAGTGGGCCAGGCGCGAGATGCGGGCCTGGTCCTCGCGGGCCTGAGTGATGTCGGCGCCCACGCCGCGAAAGCCGGTGAAGGCGCCGTCCAGGTCATGCACGGGCTTGGCCGACAGCGACCACCAGTGGGTCTCCTCGCCCACCCCGATCGAGACGACCACGTCGCGGAAGGTCTTCTGCTCGGCGAACAGCGACGAGAGGGCGGCGACAGGGCCGCTGGGAGCCTCGGCCGCGCCGCACAGGTCCGACATCGGACGACCGATCAGGGCGTCGCGATCGACGCCGGCCACGGCGGCCATGCGGTCGGAGACGTAGGTCATGGCGCCGGTGGCGTCGACTTCCCACAGCCAGTCGCTGGCGCCTTCCTCGAAGTCGGAAAGCAGCAGGGACACGACCTGCTTCTGCTTCTCCAGCTCGTCGGCGGCGACCAGGCGCTCGGCGAAGATCTTGGCGTGCGACAGGCACGAGACGCTGACCACCAGGTGGCAGAAGATTAGCAGCCCGCCTAGCGCGTAGAGGATCGGGTCGTTGCTGGTGGCCAGCACCCACAGCGAGCCGGCGACCATCGGGGTCGAATAGGCGATGGCGGCGGCCGGCAGGGTCAGCATGGCGAAGCCGCCGCAGCCGATCATGCCGGCGATCACCGAGGCGACCAGCATCGGCATGGCGCCGGCGAAGCCCTGTTCCTTGGGCATGGTCAGGATCGGCAGCACGCCCCACAGCAGGCCCAGAAGGCCCGCCTGGATCACCATGCGACGCGCGCCGCGCACCGAAACCGTCGACCTGGCGCTCTTGCGGCGCCTGGCGGCGTACCAGCCGCGAAGGCCGAGGAAGGCGTAGCTCATCACCAGCGTCGCCCAGATGGTCAGCGACGTGCGGTGCGGACCGGTCATGCCGGCCAGATTGACCAGCATGGCGATGACGATATTGGCGCCCATCATCACCGGGGTCATGCGCAGGATGCTCTGCACCTGCTCCATGCGGACGCGCCCGGCCATGGCCTCGGGCACGACCGGGCTCACCCGCTCAGTCAGCGCGGCCAAGCCGCGGCCGATCGTCGAACTGGCGATGGCGCGCACGCGCTATTCTCCCGGAGTGCAGGTCCCCTCGTGAAACCATGGTCCGTGCGGGTAAACCCACGGTTAAGTCGGCGTGTCGGCTAAGAAAATCGCAGCGCGCCACCTGCATGCAATCGACTGCGGAGCGGTATTCGCCCAAGAAAAAGGCCGCCGTCCTTTCGAACGGCGGCCCCATTTTCGAAGATCCGAAGATCCTACTCTTCCTTGACGCGACGCTTGCGGAACGACGGGTTCAGGATCTGCTTGCGCAGGCGGATGTTCTTCGGGGTCACCTCGACCAGCTCGTCTTCCTCGATATAGGCGATGGCCTGTTCGAGGGTCATGCGACGCGGCGGGGTCAGGCGGATCGACTCGTCCTTGCCCGAGGCGCGGACGTTGGTCAGCTGCTTGGCCTTCATCGGGTTGACGTCGAGATCGTCCGAACGGGCGTTCTCGCCGATGATCATGCCCAGATAGGTCTTCTCGCCGGCGCCGACGAACATCACGCCGCGCTCTTCCAGGTTCCACAGCGCGTAGGCCGCGGTTTCACCGTCCGAGTTCGAGATCAGCACGCCCTTGCGCTGTTGGTCGATCGCGCCCTTGTAGGGCTCGTAGTGGCTGAACACGCGGTTCAGCACGCCCGAACCGCGCGTGTCGGTCAGGAACTCGCCCTGATAGCCGATCAGCGAGCGCGACGGGGCGGTCAGCTGGATGCGGGTCTTGCCGGCGCCCGACGGACCCATGTCCTTCAGCTCGGCCTTACGCAGCGACAGCTTCTCGATGACGATGCCCGAGAACTCGTCGTCGACGTCGATCATGACGTCTTCCATCGGCTCCAGGCGCTTGCCGGTTTCCGGGTCGTTCTGGAACACGACGCGCGGACGCGAGATCGAGACCTCGAAGCCTTCGCGGCGCATGTTTTCGATCAGGACGCCCAGCTGCAGTTCGCCGCGGCCCGAGACTTCGTAGGCGTCGCCTTCGCTGGTCTCGGTGACCTTGATGGCCACGTTCGATTCGGCTTCCTTCAGCAGGCGGTCGCGGATGACGCGCGACTGGACCTTGTCGCCTTCGCGGCCAGCCAGCGGGCTGTCGTTGACCGAGACGGTCATCGAGATGGTCGGCGGGTCGATCGGCTGGGCCGGCAGGGCGGTGGTGACTTCCATGGCGCACAGGGTGTCGGCCACGGTCGCCTTGGACATGCCCGCGATGGCGACGATGTCACCAGCTTCAGCGCCCTCGTCGATCGGCTGGCGCTTCAGGCCGCGGAAGGCCAGCACCTTGGTGATGCGGCCGCGCTCGATTTCCTTGCCGTCGCGGTCCAGGGCGTGGATGGCCATGCCCGGGACGGCCTTGCCGCTCTCGATGCGACCGGTCAGCAGGCGGCCCAGGAACGGGTCGCTTTCGATCAGCACGTTCAGCATCTGGAACGGCTCGTCGACCTTGCTGATCTGCTTGGGTTCCGGCACGTGGCGGACGATCAGGTCGAACAGCGGAGCGAGGTTGTCGCTGGGCACGTTCATGTCCAGCGTGGCCCAGCCCGAACGGCCCGAGGCGTAGATGTGCGGGAAGTCCAGCTGCTCGTCCGTGGCGCCGATGGCGGCGAACAGGTCGAAGGCGGCGTTGTGGACGCGGTCCGGATCGGCGTGCGCGCGGTCGACCTTGTTGATGCAGAGGATCGGGCGCAGGCCCATCTTCAGCGCCTTGGTCAGCACGAACTTGGTCTGCGGCATGACGCCTTCTTCGGCGTCGATCAGCAGGACGCAGCCGTCCACCATGCCCAGGATGCGTTCGACTTCGCCGCCGAAGTCGGCGTGGCCAGGGGTGTCGATGATGTTGATGCGGGTTTCGCCCGCTTCACCGTTCCACAGCACGCTGGTGCACTTGGCCAGAATCGTAATGCCGCGTTCGCGCTCCTGGTCGTTGGAGTCCATGGCGCGTTCGGTGGTGGCTTCGTTGGCGCGGAAGACGCCCGACTGAGCCAGCAGCTGGTCGACGAGGGTGGTCTTGCCATGATCGACGTGCGCGATGATGGCGATATTTCGCATGGACATGGGAGCGGACGGACTTTCGGGAGGAATAGGAGATGACGCTCTACGCGTCAGGCGCGCGGCTTTTACGCGACTGCGGCCGATTTATCCACCCCTGACACTATGAAAGACTTGTCGCAGGAAACCGGTGTCATTCACAAAGCCTTACGGCGCTTGGGTTTGGGAGGTGTTCTCGCGAGAGACCGTTTCAAACGCAACAAATTGTGCGACGCAACATGACTAGAATTAAGGCAGTTTTATATAGCGACGTTCTCCAGCCCTTGCCCCACAACGGGTTGCGCTAAACCCCTGTCAAAAAATCGACATTAACCAGCAACTTTCTACTTGCCTGTTTTTGCGTCGCACCCTATAAACGACCTCGTGAGGCGGCGCTGCCGCTTCTGCCCTTCCTGGGCGTTTCCTCCCTAATGAACTGGCCCGGTGGTTTCACCGGGCTTTTTTTTTGGCCTGAGCGGTCCCGGAAGGTCTCGAGCCCATCGAAACGCGTGATCGCGCGAGGGGGTCGGCTTGAGCGCCGCGCGCTAGGAGCCTTTGCTTCCCTTTGACGTTATCGAAGCTTGGGCAGGGGACAGCCGTGCAGACCGATGACGAACTGGCCTTGGCCAGGGTCTTTCCAGGCGATAGCGAAATGGCGCGTCAAATGCGCCGCAAGGATTGGTCGGCGACCCGGCTGGGGCCGCCTGCGACCTGGCCGACCGGGCTGACCACGCCGCTGGCCATGATGCTGACCTCGCGGTTCGAGATGTGGCTCGGCTGGGGCGAGGACCTCAACTTCTTCTACAACGACGCCTATGCCCCCACGCTCGGGATCAAGCACCCCGACGCGTTGGGCGCGCCATTCCGCGAGGTCTGGAAAGAGGTCTATGCCGACGTCGAACCCCAGGTCCGCTCGGTGATGATCGAGGGGCGGCCGACCTGGAACAAGGCGCTGCAGCTGCTGCTGGAGCGCAGCGGCTATCCTGAAGAGACCTACCACACCTTCTCCTACAGCCCGCTGCGCGACGGCGACGTGATCCGGGGGCTGATGTGCATCGTCACCGAGGAGACCGAGCGGGTCATCAGCGAGCGGCGGCTCGACACCGTGCGCCGGCTGGGCGAGTGCCTGATCGGCGCGGTCACCCAGGACGCCGTGATCCAGGGGCTGTGCGACGCCCTGGCCAGCAACACCGAGGACTTCCCGTTCGCCCTGGCCTATGTCCACGACGCCATGGGCGGCCTGGTCGGTTGCGCGGCGACGGACGAGGCGCGAGGGCTCCTGCAGGCGCCCTGGCCGTTCGAGACCGCGCGCGACGGCGTGCAGGACTATCCGCTGGAGGCGGAAAGGGCCTTCCCCTCCGGCGCGTGGTCGGTTGCGCCGACCCGGGCGCTCATTGTGCCGGTCGCCGGATCGCAGGAGACGCAGGCCGCCATGCTGGTCCTGGGGCTCAATCCCCATCGCCGGGGCGACGACGGGTTGCTGGACCTGGCCAATCTGATCGCCGATCGCGCGTCCGGCGCTTTCGCCCAGGTCTCCGCGGTCGAGGCCGAGCGCCGGCGCTCCGACCGGATCTGGGCCAATTCCCGCGACCTGATGGTGGTGGTCGACCAGCGCGGGGTCTTCCGGTCTGTCAGCCCGGCCTGGACGCGCATCCTGGGTCACCCGATCGAGTCGGTGATCGGCCGGACGATCGAGTCCTTCGTGCTGGAGGACGACCGCGCCGAGACCAGCCTGGCCCTGGCCGGCGTCGTGAGCGGACAGCAGGCGACGGGATTCGAGAACCGCTATGTCACCGCCGATGGCGGCAGTCGCTGGATCTCGTGGAACACGGCCACCGAGGATGGTCTGGTCTACGGTTACGGACGCGATGTCACCGAGGAGAAGCTCCAGGCCGAGCAGCTGAAGCTGGCCGAGGAGGCGTTGCGCCAGGCCCAGAAGATGGAGGCCATCGGCCAGCTGACGGGCGGCGTCGCCCACGACTTCAACAACCTGCTGACCGTGATCCGGTCCTCGGCGGACCTGCTGCGCAGCCGCGAGCTGCCGCCGGAGCGCCGCCGCCGCTACATCGACGCGATCTCCGACACCGCCGATCGCGCCGCCAAGCTGACCAGCCAGCTGCTGGCCTTCTCCCGGCGCCAGGCGCTCAAGCCCGAGCGCTTCAACATCGCCGAACGGGTCGACGTGCTGGGCGACATCCTGCGCTCGGTGCTGGGCGCGCGCATCCGGCTGAAGATCGATCTGATCTGCAAGGACTGCGCGGTCGAGGCCGACGTCAATCAGTTCGAGACCGCCCTGATCAACCTCGCGGTCAATGCGCGCGACGCCATGGACGGCGAGGGCGAGCTGATCGTCCAGATCGACGCGGCCGACGCCATCCCCGCCCTGCGCGGGCACGCCGCCAGCCGGGGCGATTTCGTCACCGTCGCCGTCACGGACCAGGGCTCGGGCATCGCCGCGGTCGACCTGGCCCGGATCTTCGACCCGTTCTTCACCACCAAGGAGGTCGGTCGCGGCACAGGCCTGGGCCTCTCCCAGGTCTATGGCTTCGCCAAGCAGTCCGGCGGCGACGTGGCCGTGGCCAGCCGCGCGGGGCAGGGATCGACCTTCACGCTCTTCCTGCCGCGGACGCGCGAGGCTGCGCCGGCGCCCGTGAAGCCCGGCGCGCCGGCCCATGTCCAGCACCGCGGACGGGTCCTGGTCGTGGAGGACAACGGCGCCATCGGCGAGTTCACCACCCAGCTCCTCCAGGACCTGGGCTACCAAACCGACTGGGCCGCCAACGCCGCCGACGCCCTGGCGGTTCTGGAGAACGACTCGGCCTTCGACTTGGTGTTCAGCGATGTGGTGATGCCCGGGATGGGCGGTGTCGAGCTGGCGAGAGCCATCCGGCGTCGCTGGCCCGGCCTGCCGGTGATCTTGACCAGCGGCTACAGCCACGTGCTGGCGACCGATGCGCGCCACGGTTTTCCGTTGCTGCACAAGCCCTACTCGGTCGAGGAGCTGTCCCACATCCTTCGCCAGACCCGCGCCATCGCCTGACTTCAGCCTTCCGGGTCGCGTCCGCGCAGGTTGGCGATCAGGGCGCGGCGCATCTGGACGATGTCCTGCGGCGTGGTCGCCGACAGCACGCCGTGCGCGTGAGGCGGCAGGTGCGCCGCCGGGTCGCCGTTCTCGAGAAAGACGTACTGGTCGAACATCGCCTTCCACGCGCGGCGCTGGTCGGCCGGCAGGGCCCGCAGCGTCATCATGCCGTGCATCAGGGCGTCCCACGGCGAGCCGAGATCCGTGCGGGCTTCGTCCCACCAGTAGTTGACCAGGACGTTCAGCCCCTCCAGCGCCTCGACATGGTGGTACCACTGGTAGGGGATGTAGAGGGCGTCGCCCGGCTCCAGCTCGGCGACCAGGGCCGCGTCCATTGCGGCGGCGAAGCGCGGATAGCGCTCGAAGTCGGGCGCGGTGACGTGGGCCATGCTGATCGGCGTGCCGGCCGGGGTCGGATGGAACGGGCCAAGATACAGGTCGCCGATCTGGTCGGGCGAAAACAACGTGAACCGCCGGCGGCCGGCCGCGACGCAGGCGATGTTCTCTGACGGGTCGTTGTGGGTGGCGACCTTGGCGGCCGTGCCGACCCACAGGCGCGGCGTCGCCTCGGGCGGGGCCAGGGCGAATGGATGGACCGTGTCGAAGCCGGGAAGGTGGCGCGGCGCGACCACCCCCTGGACGCACAGCACATTGGGCGCGGCCTTGGCGGCCTCGACGTGCAGGGCCTTGAGGAAGTCGCTCAGCGGGGCGGCGCCGCGCGCGAAGTTCATCCCCTTCAGCGCGTCGTCATAGTGCAGCCGGCCCTGCGCCTGGGTGGGCGCGCGGACGACCTGCACGGGTTCGCCCGTCGCCATCGTCGCCAGATAGTCGATCGCGGCGGCGGCCCCCTTGGTGAGGGCGACCTGGACGAGCGGCCAGTCGGCGACGACGCCCTTCAGCACGGCGGGCAGGCCGGCGGGGCGGATCTGCTGGTGGAAGATCTCGGGCGTGACGCTCGCCCAGACTTGGATGTCGGGCATCAGCGCAGCTCGCCGACGTCCAGGCCCGCTAGCGCCTTCGTCAGCGCCTCGGCGTCGGCTGTCAGCTTGGCCAGGCCCTCGGTCGGCTCGCGCGTGGTCTCGTTCATATAGAGCGCGCGGTTGATCTCGATCTGCAGGGCGTGGGTGCGCTTGGCCGGGCGGCCGTAGTGCTCGGTGGTGTAGCCGCCGGCATAGGGCGCGTTGCGCACGACGCGATAGCCCAGGGCCTCCAGCTCGCGCTCGACCAGGGCCGTCAGCTTGGGCGAGCAGGCCGCGCCGAAGCGGTCGCCCAGAACGATGTCGCATGGCCCGCCGTTTCGCGCCCGCTGGCCGCGGGCGGCGGCGGCCGGCATCGAGTGCCAGTCGATCAGGATCGCCGCCCCATGCGCCGTGCGCGCCGCCGCCAGCTGGCGGTCCAGGGCGTCGTGATAGGGGCGGTGGGTCAGCTCCACGCGCGCCTTGGCCTCGTCGAAGGTCAGCTTGCGGGCGTAGATCGGTCGCCCCTCGCCGGCGATGCGAGGGATGGCGCCCAGCCCCGCCGCCACCCGGGCCGAGCGGCCCTGCGCGTATTCGGGCAGGTCGCCGTCGAACATCGCCGGATCCATCTCCCAAGGCTCGCGATTGAGGTCGAGATAGGCGCGGGCGAAGCGGGCGCGGATCGTCGTCGCGCCCAGGACGGGCGCGCCGGCGATGACCCGGTCGACGAAGGCGTCCTCCGACGCGCGCAGCGTCTCGACGGGCAGGCGGGCGGCGGCCAGCATGTCGTCGGGATAGACGTCGCCCGAATGCGGCGAGGCGAACACCAGGGCGGTCGGCGGCGGCGCGCCCGTCGGGGCGGCGCGCGTCACCGCGAACGCCGGACCGCCGAAGGTCTCCAGCGGCCCGGTTGCGTCTTCAGTCGAAAGGGGCCGCCAGGCGCTCATGCGGCGCATCATCGAAGTCCGATTGCGTCGGGTCAAACGACAAACAGCCGGAAGTCGGTTCGTCCACAGCCCGCGACGTTTAGGTTCATCCCCGATTTACGCTCATCGCGCTAAGGTGGCTGTCTCCGATCGACGACTTTCCCTGGAACGTGACCTCATGGCCCGCATCCTCCTCGCCGAAGACGATGATTCCCTCCGCGGCTTCCTGGCTCGCGCGCTGGAACGCGCCGGCTTCGAAGTCCAGGCCTGCGCCGATGGCGAAGAGGCCGTCCAGCACCTGGAAGCCCCCTGGGACCTGCTGCTGACCGACATCGTCATGCCGGGCATGGACGGCATCGAGGTGGCCCGCCAGGCCGCCGCGCGCGATCCGTCCCTGCGCATCATGTTCATCACCGGTTTCGCCGCCGTCGCCCTGTCGGCGCAGGACCGCGCGCCGGCCGGCGCCAAGGTGCTGTCCAAGCCCGTCCACCTGCGCGACCTGGTCGCCGAGGTGGAAAAGATGATGGCCGCCTAAAAAACTTCGCTCAAAGCGTATTGGGCGGCTTGCCTACCGGAAAAGCCGCCGCTATACCCCCACACCTTCCCGGCCGGGACGTTTCTTCGGAAGCGCTTCGGATCGCTTCGGCGGACGCGTAGCTCAGCGGGAGAGCACTACGTTGACATCGTAGGGGTCACAGGTTCAATCCCTGTCGCGTCCACCATTCCCTTCCTGAAAATCTGAAGATTGCAGCGGCCTCGGTCGCTCGATTTTTGCTGCGCGCACGCGCCGTTGGGACTGTTCTCAGGAAGGCCGGCGCGCCGCCCTCACGTGCTCGATCAGCGCCCGCAGCTTCGGGGCCAGGTTCCGGCGGCTGGGGAAGTAGAGGAAGAAGCCGGGGAAGCTGGGACAGAAGGCTTCCAGCACCGGCGTCAGCTCGCCGCGCGCGATCCAGGGTTCGAAGGTCTCGGCCATGCCGAAGGTCAGGCCGCCGCCCGCGCAGGCGGTGCGGATCATCAGCAGCATGTCGTTGGTGGTGATCTGCGGATCGACGGCCACGTCGAATTCATGGCCGTCCTCCTCGAACTCCCAGCGATAGGGCGCGACGCCCGGCGCGGGCCGCCAGCCGATGCAGCTGTGCGCGGTCAGGTCGCGCGGATGGGCCGGCGCGCCGTGGCGTTCGAGATAGGCCGGCGCGGCGACCACGACCTGGCGCTGCGGGCCGGAGACCGGCACGGCCACCATGTCCTGCTCGATCACCTCGCCCAGGCGCACGCCGGCGTCATAGCCGTGCTCGACGATGTCGAACGGATCGTCGGTGACCAGGATGTCCAGCCGCACGTTGGGATGGGTCTCGCGGAAGCTGGCGAGCAGCGGGCCGGAGATGAAGCTTTCGGCGATCGACGAGACGGCCAGGCGCAGCAAGCCGGCCGGCCGCGCGTCGCGGTCGACGATCTCCGCCGCGGCGGCGCGCATGGCCTGCAGGGCGGGGGCGACGCTGTCCAGGAACCGCGCCCCGGCCTCGGTCAGGTGGACGCTGCGGGTCGTGCGATGCAGCAGGGCCGCGCCCAGGTCCGTCTCCAGCTTGCGAACGGCCTGGCTGACGGCCGAGCGCGTGACGCCCAGCCGATCGGCCGCAAGCCGGAAGCTGCGGGCCTCGGCGACGGCGGCGAAGGTGGCGATGGCGTTGAGGTCGATCGACATTGGTAAGTCATACTTACCAGTACATGCCAATTTGAGCCAATAGTCGCGACAGTCGGCGGCGACTACCTCCTGGTCCGGGCAAGAGGCCCGCTCTGAAGGAGACAGACATGGACAAGGTCGTACTCATCACCGGCGCATCCAGCGGCATTGGCGAAGGCGTTGCGCGCGAGCTGGCCGCCGCCGGCGCCAAGGTGATGCTGGGCGCGCGGCGCACCGACCGGCTGGACGCCCTGGTCGCCGAGCTGGTCGCGGCCGGCGGCGTCGCCCAGGCCCGCGCCCTGGACGTGACCGACCGCGCCAGCGTCGAGGCCTTCGCCCAGGCCGCGCGCGACGTCTGGGGACGGGTCGACGTCATCGTCAACAACGCCGGCGTCATGCCGCTGTCGCTGATGGCCTCGCTGAAGGTCGAGGAGTGGGACCGCATGGTCGACGTCAACATCAAGGGCGTGCTGTACGGCGTCGCCGCCGTGCTGCCCGAGATGACCGCGCGCGGCTCGGGCCAGATCGTCAACATCGCCTCGATCGGCGCGCTGTCGGTCGTGCCGACCGCTGCCGTCTACTGCGCGACCAAATATGCGGTTCGGGCGATCTCGGACGGCCTGCGCCAGGAAAATGCGGCCCTGCGCGTGACCTGCGTGATGCCGGGCGTGGTCGAGAGCGAGCTGGCTTCGACGATCACCGATCCGGTCGCGATCGAAGCCATGGCCGCCTATCGCGCCATCGCCCTGAAGCCCGAGGCCATCGCCAAGGCGGTGCGCTACGCGATCGAGCAGCCCGACGGCGTCGACGTCAACGAGATCGTGGTGCGCCCGACGGCTGCGGTGGGCTAGAGCGGCGCTTCGACCGCCTGGAAGCTGGCCGGGTCCAGCCCCTCGTCGACGCCCTTCACATAAAGGCCCTCGGCGTGGTGGTGGTAGTCCTCGACCTCGTAGACCTGGCCCGAATAGACGCCCAGATGCGGCAGGCTCACGCCCGTACGCAGCAGCATGTCGCCCTGGCGGAAGATGCGTTCGCTCATGGTGGGTCCCTCTACCTGCCGGCGCAGCGTGCGGCGCCGAGGCCGATCATGCCAAGACACGAGTTCGTCAGGTTACGGAAAGGAACGCCGCGCGCTCTGGGACGTACGCGCGGCGTTCCTTGGCGTAGAACCTACTCGACCAGGCTGGCGTCCAGGGTGATCTCGGCCTTGAGCAGCTTGGACACCGGACAGCCGGCCTTGGCGGCGGCGGCCAGTTCCTCGAACCGGGCCTGGTCGGCGCCGGGGATGCTGGCCTTCAGGGTCAGGTGCGAGGCGGTGATGGCGTAGCCGCCCTCGACCTGCTCCAGCGTGACCTTGGCCGAGGTGTCCATGCGGTCGGCCTTCAGGCCCGCCTCGCCCAGGATCAGCGACAGGGCCATGGTGAAGCAGGCCGAGTGCGCGGCGGCGATCAGCTCCTCGGGGTTGGAGCCGGGTTGGCCCTCGAACCGGCTGGCGAAGCCGTAGGGATAGTCCTGCAGGGCGCCGCTCTCGGTCGAGATCGAGCCCTTGCCGTCTTTGACGCCGCCGCTCCAGGCGGCCGAGCCGCTTCTGACGATCTTCATGTCGGTCTTCCTCTGAGATGTGTCGCGGTCCAATCACCACGACGCGTGGCGGGACGGCTTGAAGGAAAACGCCGTGACTGGAAAAGCGCGGCGACCGAGGGACATTCATCGGAGTCCTGATCACCCCTAAAAGGCGTGAACTATAAAAATGCAATTTGACCGAAAGTGACCTGAAGCGCATCGTTCCGCCATCGGGAGGCGTCGCGATGATCACCAGAGAACGGATCGAGCGCATCTTCGGGGAGGTTCAGCCCCACTTCGTCCGAACGCGCAATGTCGAGGGCTATGCGGGCCTGTTTGCCGAGGACGCGGTCTGGTGGCCCATGGGGCGCGCGACGCGGATCGGTCCCAAGGAGATCGCCGAGGGCTTCACCGAGGTGATGGCCGGTTGCCATATCGAGGCGGTGTTCGAGGCCGTGGAGCTGATCGTGCGCGACGATTTCGGCCTGGCGGCGCTGCACGGAACCGAGACCATCCGCTTCGACAACGGTGATCCGACCCAGGTCGTCCATTCGCGCGAGATCTGGGAGTTCCGCGAGGTGGCCGGCGATCTGAAGATCAGTCGCATGCTTTGGAACCAGACGCCGCCGGACGGCGACTAGCCGGATACGAAAACGGCGGCGAGCCCGAAAGCCCGCCGCCGCGTCGTGTCCTGGTTCCGAGGCGCGGCCTCAGATCAGATTGTATTCCGGCTTGGCGTAGGTCCCGATCAGGTCGACGCCATAGACATTGTGCGTCAGCTGGTCGGCGAAGAAGGCGTCGGCCGACTTGGCGTAGACGCCGACATGCTCGGTCTCGGCCGCCGCTAGCAGGAAGCCGACCATCGCCGCCTTGGTCCCCTGGCCGTTGATCCCGTCCTGGCCGTAATAGGCCAGGTAGTCGGCGCGGGTCATGGTCACCGCGCCCAGGGTCACCGAAGCGTCCAGCAGGTCGTGGACCTTCTGGTCGGTGGGCGCGCCGCCGAAGATGGTCGCATAGGCCTTCTTGGTGGCGTCGAAGAGGCTCAAGGACCCGTACGTCGCGGCGAAGCTCGAAGCGCCTTCGCCATTCTTGCCCAGGTTCACCGAGAAGTTGATGAAGCGGTTGATGGTGTCGAACGACTGGTAGTAGGCGCTGTTGAGGTTGTTCTGGTTGGCGCCGTTCGGGTCGACCAGATAGTCCATGCCGACCGCTGTCGGGGTCTTGCTGGTGAAGAACTGGTAGGAGAGGGCCGCCACCGCGCTGGTGCCGACCGCAGCCTTGGTGACCATGCCGATGGCGTCGGTATAGCTGGTTCCCGAGGCCATGGCGCCGGCGATCCACTTGGTCGTGGTGTCGGCGCCGGTGCTGAAGGCCTGCAGGCGCAGGATGCTGGCCATGGCCGAGGCCACGCGGCTGTCGACGATGGAGACCATGCGGTCCGAGAACTGCAGGGTCTCGATATTGATGACCGTATCCGTGCCGTCGGTTCCGGCGTTGTCCTTGATCTGCCAGCCGCCGGTCGCCAGGGCGGCGATGGCGTAGGACGCGAACTTGCCGCTGAGCACGGCCGTATCCAGGCCCGCCCCGCCGTCCACGACGTCGTTGCCCGCGCCGCCGGTGATGCGGTTGGCCACGGCGTTGCCGGTGATGGTGTCGGCCGCCGAGCCGCCGATGGCGTTCTCGATCACCGCGCCGATGGCGATGGTGACGTTGCCGGTCAGGCCGCCGACGCTGGAGAAGAAGCCTTCGCGCAGGTCGATGGTCTGAGCGACCTTGTAGCCGGAGAAGTCGAACGTATCGACGCCGCCGGCGTCCCAGGCGGCGAACACCAGCTTGCTCGACGAGGAACTGGCCGAGAACCAGTCGCGCTCGGCGTTCGAGTTGAAGCCATAGACCGTGTCGCCGGTGCGGGTGGTCATGTTGACGCCGTAGGCCAGCTGAGCTGCGGCGATGTCGTCCAGCAGCGGCGAGGCGGCATAGGCGCCGCCGAACGAACCGCCGGTGTTGCTCTCGCTGAAATAGGACATCACCGTGTACTGGCGGCTGTCCTCGTAATAACCGGCGTTGGCGCTGTAGGTGATGGCCGTGGCGGCGCTGCCGGCGTTGTATTCGGACGGGTGGGCCAGGCCGATGGCGTGGCCGATCTCGTGCACCAGCACCATGCCGCCATAGTTCGAGGCGCTGGGATTGGTGTTGTAGCCCAGGCTGGAATTGATCCAGACGTCGCCCGAGCGACTGCTGGCGGCGGCGCTCCCCGGATAGTAGGCGAAGGCGGCCGAGCCGGACTCGCCCGAGCTGTAGTTGCCGAACAGGATCGAGGCGTTGTCGCTGTAGGCCGCCGTTCCCGTCGTGCCGACGCCGGTCCTCACGAACGTGACGTTGGCCACGTCGGACCAGCCCTGCAGGGCCTTCTCGGCCTGGACGATCTGGGCGGCGGTGAATTGGCTGAAGCCCGCGGTGTCGCTGGGCATGGTGGACGGCGCGGTGGCGCGGAAGGCGTAGCTCACAGTCGCGGCGACATTCAGGGCGGGACCCCAGCCGGGCTCGCCGCGCAGCAGCTGCGAAGCGGCCTCGGCCACCGTCAGGCTGTTCTTGCCAGCCACGACGCCATCGCGGGCGTCGGCGTTGACGAAGCTGTTCGGACCCTCGCTACCGGCGATCGTGACGGGTTCCGCGTCGGCCAGAGGAAACGCTTCAATGCTCACGGACATACTCCAATCACTCACGGCGAGAAGTATGGTGAATGGCGATTTCTCCTGCAATCTCGGCTATTTGCGACAAGTCCGCGCAGTTATCCGGCCAAGCTAAGCGCCACCGGAAGCGCCACTGGAAGAGACACCGACCGCGACATTTTTCACAATTGACTGGATTGTGTGGCTCTGCGGCCACACCTGAATCCGTCGAGTGCGCGTTTGTCGTGCTGAGGTCACGGGGACGTGTCGAGCCCGCGACATAAGAAGAGGGTTTTAGAGATGAATATGCGGTTGCTGGCGGGCGTCGCCCTGGTCGCGCTCGGCGCGGCTTCGGGTGCTTCGGCCCAAAGCGCACTGAGCGGCTTTTATGTCGCGGGCGACGTGGGTTATCACCAGCCCAAGGACGTCAAGGCGACGTCTTCGAACGGCTATCAATGGAACTTCGGCGGCGAGAAGGACTGGGCCGGGTTTGCCCGCATGGGCTACAAGTTCTCGCCGAACTGGCGCGTGGAAGCCGAATACGGCTATCGCCCGGGCGACCTGAACAGCGTCCGCGGCAACGGCCTGGCCGGCGCTCAGCCGATCGGCCTCTGCACCCCCGGCGTGGGCCGCTCGGCCGCCGCCCCGGATTGCGGTGAGCTGGATGGCAGCCTGAAGGCCACCACCCTGATGGCCAACGTGATCTTCGACCTGATGCCGGGCTCCAGCATCAACCCGTTCATCGGCGCTGGCGCCGGTACGGCGTGGGTCCACAACAAAGCCTACGGCCAACTTTCGGGCGTTCCGGCCGGCGGCGCGCGCTTCCAGAACACCAACTTCGACGATGTCGACCAGGCCTTCGCCTATCAGGGCATCATCGGCGTGGGTTGGAACTTCGCCGAAAACTGGTCGATGGACCTGACCGGCCGCTACCTGGAAACCAAGAACCTCAAGTGGGGTTCGGTGACCCAGAACGTTGGTCCGGCCGGTGGCTCGATCACCGACGTCGGCACCTTCTCGGGCAAGTACAAGGACGCTTCGGTGACCCTGGGTCTGCGCTACACCTTCGGGTCCGCGCCGCCTCCGCCGCCCCCGCCGCCCCCGCCCCCGCCCCC
>JGI24770J26754_10001285_pt1 | contig 17945 bp, 16 predicted proteins | sample LakOneMetagenome_FD_26754 | JGI IMG/M metagenome (IMG submission 26754) | reverse complement strand
CCGCCATTTTTACGTCACGGATAACCAAACAACAAATCATGGTTGCTCAAACACAGCAATCGACTCCACATGCGCAGTATGCGGAAACATATTGACTGCTCCCGCCGACACAAAGCGGTACCCTTTATCGGCCACCAATACGGCAGCATCACGGGCCAGCGTTCCAGGATTGCAGGACACATAGACGATACGCTTCGGCGCGCTGCTGCCAATCGCCCTGACCAGCTCAATTGCCCCATCACGCGGTGGGTCAATCAGCATCTTGTCAAAGCGACCAAGGCGGGCCAGCGACTGCCCGGTACATTCGAACAAATTTGCAACGCCGAATTCAACGCGATCCTGCAAGCCGTTTGCCAATGCGCTCTCATTGCCACGCTTGACTAAGCCTGCACTCCCTTCTATCCCGACCACCACTGCCCCGGACCTGGCAATGGGCAACGTGAAGTTGCCCAACCCGCAGAACATGTCGGCAACCCGCTCTCCCGGCTGAGGATCGAGTAGACGCAAGGCTTGGCGAACCAGCACGCGATTGACAGCATGGTTTACTTGCGTGAAATCTGTTGGTTGGAAATCGAGTTCGATGCCAAATTCCGGCAGTGTGTATGAAAGGCGCGGTCCCTGCTGCGGATGAAAGCGATAAACACTATCAGGTCCCTTTGGCTGGAGGTAAAAGACAACGCCGTGGCGGTCAGCAAAGTCACGGAGCAATCGTTCATCAGCCTTGTTCAGCGGCGCCAGTATGCGCAAAAGCAGAGCCGTACACTGCTCTCCGACAGCGACTTCGACATCGCGAATATGCTCAGCGTTCGACAACCCCGCAATCAATTCACGCATCGGCAACAACAGCGCCGAGACATGGGGCGGCAATATGGCACAACTCCGAATATCCGCGATGTAGCTGCTACGCCACTCATGAAAGCCAATCAGCACGCCTCCGCTTTCTGCGACGCGGCGAACGGCAAGGCGGGCGCGATGGCGATACCCCCAGGACTCCCCCTGAATCGGTGGCAAGATCGTTTCCGGACGGAGACGGCCAATGTGCCAAAGACTATCTTCGAGCACGCGTTGCTTGGCAGCAACCTGTGCCGATGGATCCATGTGCTGCATGGCACAGCCGCCACAAACGCCAAAATGCGGACATCGCGGTTCGACACGGGCGTTGGATGGTTTGATTACCCTCACCAGATGCGCCAACTCAAACTTCGACTTTCTCCGAAAGCTGGCGTATTCGACAGTTTCTCCAGGCAGGGCGCCATCAACAAAAATGGCCTTACCATCCAGACGGGTAATTCCCCGCGCCTCATGGTCCAACGATTCGATGATCCCGATCGGCACGGTCAACTCCGAAAAAGCGCGATTTTATCAATCCTCTGACCCTGAGTGGAGAGAACCGGCACCCAATCCGTAAAACACATTGCAGAACAGTCTAAGCACCTGACCTGGCGGGTTCGCCTTTTACAAGCACAGACAGGATTTGCATCAGTTCTGGCTGTAGCCGGACGATGCTTAAATCGCTTGCGCCCAATCAAATCGCTTCTGCCACCGCCTTCAAATCTGGCGCCAAGCTGGCATCAATAGAGTTCCGCCATCAGCAATTGGAAAGCAACCTCGCGTTCGGCTGAGGTGGTGGCCAGCAACCCCTGCTGCTGCAGGATCGCGATCAACTGGTGCGGCGCGACCCCTTTGTAGCCAACGATCTCCACGTGGCCTGCCGCCACTTCAACATTGGCAAGGCGCGGGTAGCCATCAATGATTGGCTGGTACTGTTCTGCCAGGCTGAAGATAAAGTCGCTTTCAACGCATGTGCCGGCCGCATCGCGACGGCGGCAAGCTCCGCGTTCATCAGTAACCACCTTCAGGTAGCGCCGGACCGGGGGGATCAGCGGACCAGGACGACGAATAAAATCGGACGAAGGGGTAATTTCATGCCAGTTGTCGCCGGTGGCCGCCATGCAAGACAGCGGTACCAGGCCGAGGCTTGCCCAATGCAGAACTCGATTGCCACAGGGCTTGGCGGCAGCAATGCCAGAAACTGGCGCCGAGACGGTGACAAGATTTACGTTTAAGCCATCGCGCTCCCATTCGATGCGGCGCTCGCCTTCCATTGCCCTCCTTGCCACCAGACCACCCATGCTGTGACCAATGACGGTGATTTCCCGATTCTGTATTTTCCCAGCCAGAGCCCCAACGGCAGCAATCAACTGGCTAGCGCTGAGCACCAGGCTGTCCCGGTCGTCATAGCTAAAGCAAACTGCCTGCTGACCATGAAAGGCATAAAGCTGGGCCAGCGACCGGAACCGTCCTGCCGACCCATTACAGCCGTGCACCAACACCGTCACTGGCTTCGACGAGTCCAGGGACAATGCCTGCTCTGGTGAATCAGTGCAGGGCCCCAATTGCGGTAGCTTAACGGTGATATCCGGAGAAGGAAGCCGGCCGGCCACTAGCGGAGAGGGATCGAAATTTGGCGGCTGCAGAAAAGCACAACCTGAAATCAGACAGGCAAAGAGCGCTCCGAAGATCGTGCCACGGGACAAGCGCGCGCCACCCCGAAGCAAAGTCAATCCACGGTCGATGATCATGCTGTCTGACTTTTGTTCCTGGGCATGATTGCGCCGCACATCAGAAGACACAGAACCCGCCAATTCGCCGTAGTAGCCTGAATTCTAGTTGATATCATCCGGCGTTCTGCCCAAATGTTCAATCATAATACAGACCGAGAGCACTGTAGTTTTGAGCGGCTGCAACATCAGGTGAATCTGAGCATCTTGGGGAAAGATTTATAGCGTTATCTCTACAGCGATCAGTCAAAAGTGCCATCGACCACTTCGTCGCATTCCTGTTCATAAAAAACGGGGTTGGCTGATTGGCCAATTTGCCGAAATGTGACAAACCGACTCATTCCTTCTGCCAACAATCACAAGGTCTGATCCAATTCTGGGTTTCGCTCACCACCTGCCCCATGCAGCCAAATGCGAATCGTCTCATGCTTTCCCGCATAGACAACTGTAGCGGCAAGCAAAACAAACTGGTTTGTAAGGCACTTTCCGACCATCGCGGCCATTTTATGCCGTCTTTCCTCAGACTTATCCATCAATTACACTAGGTGCTATGGCGCGCGAACTGATTACATCCTGGACTGATTATCAAATGGCTATCGACCGCCTCCTGGCAATCGCCAGCCATAAGATACTCATCTACGACGAAGATCTCAGCATGCTGAAACTTGAGTCCGCTCCCCGCAGAGAACAAATCAAGCGCATCCTGCTCTCCGGACAAAGTGATGTCCTGCAAATTGCCGTTCGCAATGCGTCACTCCTTCGCCAGCAGCATCCACAATTCCAAAATCTGCTTTCCACCTATGGCCACCTCGCAAAAGCGCAGGAAACGCCGCCTCAACTCGCCCACTTGCGCGATGGCATGATCCTCGTCGACGAAAAATATGCCTTGATTCGTTTTGAGCGAGACCTGCCGCGGAGCAAATTACTCATCGACGAACCTGATGAAGTCCGGCCCTATTTGTCTCGTTTCAAGGAAATATGGGCGGAAGGCGGAGAACCCGTATCGAGAACCACCCTTGGGCTGTAATACCTGCAAATCTTGCGCAGTGCACCAAGATTCTCCATCACAAATAAATTATTGTTATAATTACAGACTGATTAGGTAGCTCCTGATCTCCGATCAATTCAGATTTTGTTGCCTCTTGTCGATAAGGAAATCCCATGAATAAGTCTATCCTCGTTGCTGCTCTGCTCGCCGTTGCCCTGACCGCTTGCGGCAAGAAGCCGGAAGCCCCGGCTGCTGCCCCGGCTCCGGCCCCGGCTGCTGCCGCTCCTGCTGCTGAAGCCACCAAGGCTGCTGAAGCCGCTGCTCCGGCTGCTGCCGCCGCCGCTGCCCCGGCCGCCGCTGCTGCTGCCGCGCCTGCCGCTGCTGCTGATGCTGCCAAGCCGGCTGAAGCCGCTGCTGCTGATGCTGCCAAGTCCGCAATGGATGCAGGCAAGGCCGCTGTTGAAGCCGGCAAGGGCGCAATGGACGCTGGCAAGGCCGCTGTTGAAGCCGCCAAGAAGTAATATTTCTTGCTTCAGCAAAACGGGGCCTCGGCCCCGTTTTTTATTGCTCAGACCTTATCGTCCGGTTCGTACTAAGCCACGCTACGCCAATCAAATCCTTGATTCGCAGTGGCCACGCCTACCCAGTCAAGTGGGCATCCCAGCGCACTCGCCGCTGCGCTAACGGCCAATTCGGCCAGATTATTGCGCTCGCTCAAATGGGCGACCACCAGATGTTGCAGGGACGAGCAATCGATTTGACCCAGCAAGGCAGCTGCGGAAGAGTTTTCGAGATGTCCATATCGCCCGGCAATGCGCCGCTTTAGCGACATTGGGTAGGACGAGCGCGCCAGCATTTGTGCGTCATGATTGAACTCCAGCACCAATCCGGAACAACCAGAAAGCATATCGCGGACATGCGAAGTTGGATCGCCAATATCGGTTAATACGCCGAGACGAATTTTGCCGTCAGTGAAAACATACTGAACGGGCTCACGCGCATCGTGCGGCACCGGAAACGGTTGAATTTCAAGAGCACCGATCGAAAATGAACGATGGCTGTCGATAATCCGCAGATCAAGGTCGGCATCAAGCTCCCGACAACCAATCCAGGTGCCATGTGTCATCCAGATTGGCAATCCGAATTTTCGGGCCAGCCGAAAAACACCATTTACATGGTCGCCATGCTCATGCGTAACCAGAATTCCTGCCAGTTCGGCAGACGTCCGGCCAAGGCGAAGCAGCCGGGCTACGGTTTCACGCAGCCCAAACCCACAATCAAGCATCAACAAGGTTGCCCCGGACTCGACGAGCAGTGCGTTACCGGCACTGCCACTACCGAGCGAGGCAAAATTAATCACTGCAACTGCAGCAGAAGCAATCCAAGAATTTTCTTTGCAGTTTCCGATTTGTCGGTACCGCCTTCGTTGGAAAGAACCTGAACTATGCTCTGCTCCCCCGAATCACTGACGTGAATACGATACTGCGTCTTTGAACTAGCGGGTGGCTCAGAACTCTTCCAGAATGCCAGCTTTGACAGCACTCCTTCGTCCTTCTTGCGATTATCCACCTCGGGATCGACATATCGAACGAAATACAGACCACGTGAACGATCACGATCCTCAACGGTAAAGCCCACACGATCCAGGGCTAAGCCGACTCGACGCCAAGCACGGTCAAATCGCTCCAGAACCTCCAGCTTTCCCGTACCATCATCCGCCTTGGCCAATTTGGCGCGAGGCTCCGCCTTGGCAGCAGCAATCGACACTTCAGCACGCTTCTCATCAGAACCCAGTCGAACCATCAGGCGCCGTAGCATTTCTGCTTCGAGCTCGGGATCAGCAGGGCGTGGCTGCCAGCGCGTATCATCCTTGGCTGACGAGGTATAAACCTCTTCCATGGCACGGTGACTGACAAAAATATCTGTTGTGCCCGGCATTACGCCCTGTTCGAAGCGAGTACGGAACTTGTCACGTTCGCCCGTTGAGTACAACGAATCAAGGAATTTACCGAGCGTGTTTCGAATAATATCATCACCAATCTTCGCCCGATTCTCCGCCCAATCCGTTTCCATCACACCAGCTTCTGGGCGCTCGATCGAAATGATAAATCCTGTTTCCTGCCAGAAATCCTTGACCGTATCCCACAGCTTGTCAGGGGGGGCAGCAACAACCAGCCAGCGCTGATTGCCAGAGCGCTCTACGCGTACCTTATCCACCTGCGGAAGAACTACGGAATTTTGCGCCTGTGCCTGAGGCGTCCGATCAGCACTGTAAGCAGAGAAGGTTGCGCTCCCTTTTCCTGCCGCATCGGGCACCACGTAACGATCGTCACGCGTGATCTGTGACAGGTCGGGCGGTATATCCAGCGATGGGGCCTTTCCCGCAGATTTGTATTCAATCTTGCGCGAATCGGGGAGAACGCTGCAACCAGCCAACGCAATGGCCAGCAGAAAAGTAGCAAGGCCGGAAAGCCGTGAGTTCATGTTTTTTATTACTCCGTTCAGGCAATAACGCCAGCCTGGCGCATAGCGACCAGGACGCGGCCTTGCTGCGCTTCGGACAGGGTGGTCAGTGGCAGGCGGATGCCGTTGGGCATCAGACCCATCTTGTGAACCGCCCACTTGACTGGAATCGGATTGGCTTCACAAAACAGATCTCGGTGCAAACCCAGCAATTTGAAGTGAATTTCTCGAGCCTTGACGATGTTGCCTTCTGCGGCAGCAACACACATCTCGTGCATCAGGCGGGGGGCAACGTTGGCGGTTACCGAAATATCACCATGGAATCCAAGGCTGATAGTCGCCACTGCGGTCATATCGTCACCGGTATACAACCCAAATCCCTTCGGGGCGCGTGCGATCAGATCGCAAGCGCGATCAAGGTTACCCGTTGCATCCTTGACACCGACAATACCGGGCACTTCAGCAAGACGCAGGATAGTGTCATTTGACATATCCGCAACGGTCCTGCCTGGCACGTTATAGAGCAATATCGGCAGTTCAACTGCTTCGGCTATTGTCTTAAAGTGACGATAGAGACCTTCTTGCGTCGGTTTGTTGTAGTAAGGCACGACGGAAAGCGCCATGTCCGCCCCAGCCTTCTTGGCGAACTCTGTCAATTCGATGGCTTCGGCAGTCGAGTTGGCCCCGGTGCCCGCAATGATCGGAATACGACCTGCGGCATGCGAAACAGTCGTCTTGATCAGTTCACAATGCTCCTCGACGTTAACTGTCGGTGATTCGCCGGTTGTTCCTACAACAACGATGGCATCCGTTCCTTCACGCACATGAAAATCGACCAGGTTGCGCAGGGAGTTCAAATCGAGGCTACCATCATCATGCATGGGCGTAACGATGGCGACAATGGATCCAGTAATCATGGCCTGTTTATGGAATAAATAATCTGTTGATTGTAACTGAAGGCCAATCACCGCGGAAAGGCGCTTGGTAACAGTTTGTTATTTTCGCGACAACCAATGCAGCAGGCCACGGGCGACACGCATCCTTCCATCTATCAGGNCGAGTTCTGGATGGCGGTCTGGGCCGGCTGACTGCAGTTGACGAGCGAACTCGTCGAGGCGCGTCGNTACCGGCACTTGCCAACTCAGTAATCGCAAACGATAGCGCAGCAGGTTCTTAATGCGTGGCAACGACAAGGNGCGCAGTTCAACCAGGCGCGCAGCATCACCCTCCCCNACCCGGCACCAGTCAATNGCAGCAAGCTCGTCGAGCAAACCCGACGCTTCCGAGAAATTGTTGGCCGCCTGAGCCAAGGCTATCTCTGCAGCCGGAAACCGCCCATTTATTGCAGGCAACACCTCATGACGAAGGAAATTGCGGGTCAATGAACGGTCCAAATTACTCTCGTCATCGACCCAGGCAAGTCCTCGCTCGGTAGCGTAACTTTCAATTTCGCGCCGAGACACATCAAGCATCGGGCGCATCAGACGCAATCGGCCAAGACGACGCACCGATGGCATGGCAGCGGCCCCAGTCACCCCTGCCCCGCGAAGCAAATTGAACAACAATGTTTCCGCCTGATCTCCTCGGTGCTGTGCCAGCAAAATGCATTCGCCGGTACATTCTGCAAAAGCTGCGTAGCGTGCCTTGCGAGCCGCTGCCTCCAAGCCTTGCCCGTCACTGGCATCGACGTTTACATGATGCAACGCCAATGGAATGCCTAGCGTGTCGCAATACGCCAGACAAAAATTTGCCCATGCATCTGCATTGGGCGAGAGACCATGATGAACATGAACGGCGTGGAGACGGTTACCCAGCCCCAAAGCGGTCAATACGTGAAGCAATACAACAGAGTCACACCCACCAGACAAGCCGACACAAAGGCGCTCATCCGGATCAACGTGATGGGCAAGAAAATCCCCCACCCGCTTCAGCAAACTAAGTGACAGGCTGTTCCTTGAAGCGGCCATAGCTCATCAGTCGCTCATATCGGGTGGCCAGCAAGTCAGCGGTTGATAACCCGGATAGCTGCTTCAGTGCATCTTGCAGGGCTTTTTTAAGATTTTGCGCCATGGCCGGATGGTCACGGTGAGCGCCACCCAGCGGTTCACTGACGATCTTGTCAATCAATCCTAGCGTTTTCAGGCGCTGCGCGGTAATACCCATGGTTTCGGCCGCTTCCGGCGCTTTTTCTGCGCTCTTCCACAGAATGGAAGCACAGCCCTCTGGCGAAATGACAGAATAGGTCGAGTACTGCAGCATCTGTACCGTATCGCCCACCGCAATGGCCAATGCACCACCGGAACCGCCTTCTCCGATGATGGTGACGATGACCGGCACTTTCAGTTCGGCCATCACGTACAGGTTGCGTCCAATGGCTTCGGATTGCCCTCGCTCCTCGGCATCAATACCGGGATAAGCGCCTGGTGTATCGACAAACGTCATCACCGGAATGCCAAATTTCTCGGCCAGCCTCATCAGTCGCAGAGCCTTTCGATAGCCCTCCGGGCGGGGCATACCGAAATTCCGGTAGATTTTTTCCTTGGTATCTCGCCCTTTTTGATGGCCGATCACCATGACCGACTGACCATTGAAGCGCGCGAGGCCACCCACAATGGCATGATCATCGGCAAAAGCACGATCCCCATGCAACTCTTCAAAATCGGTAAAAATCAGCGACAAATAGTCCAGCGTATAAGGGCGCTGCGGGTGACGTGCCACCTGTGAAATTTGCCAGGGGGTCAGCTTGGCATAGATGTCCTTGGTCAACTGACCGCTCTTCTTCTCCAAGCGTTCGATCTCTTCCGAGATATCAACGGCAGAATCATCCTGCACGAAACGCAGTTCTTCGATCTTGGATTCAAGATCAGCGATGGATTGTTCGAAGTCGAGGAAACTTGTTTTCATGGACCGCTCGTTTGCTAAGTTGGCAGGCATTTTACCTCAAAGGTCAAAAGGCTAGCGTTTCAGTACTCAACCGGCAATGGGTCGAGACTGCGCCAAAGATACCAGGTTGCTACAGAACGCCATGGTCGCCAACGTTCGCCAAATTCTTCCAGCGTGCGACGCGATTGCTTTTCTCCCGAGAAATAGCGCTCGAAGACCGCACGCTGCAGTCCTATATCGTCCAGCGGAAAGATATCTGGCCGCATTTGGTGAAAAATCAGAAACATCTCTGCGGTCCATCGGCCGATTCCGCGTACCGCTGTCAATTGCACGACAATGGACTCATCGTCCAACTCAGCCCATAAAGAAGGATCGAGCTGCCCGTTGGAAAAATGCTTGGCCAAATCGCCAAGATATTCGATTTTTCGCTGAGAAAGCCCGCAACCGACCAATCCAGCCGTACCGAGTTCAACAATACGACGCGGTGTCAGCGTTCCAACCCGCGCAGCAAAACGACCCCAGACAGCCTCCGCCGCCTTGACTGAAATCTGTTGCCCAACGACTGATCGCGCCAGCGTTCCAAACGCATCACCTCGTGAAACGAGCGACAACCCGACGTACCGCTCGACAAGCTCTGCCATCAGGCTGTCGCGTCGGGCCAGTTCGGCAGTGGCTTGGTTCCAATAGCTTGGCGTCATTGTGAAATTATACGAGCAGACTTGCGGGCTAGGCGCGTGGCCCAATAGTTGCGATTCAAGAACAGACGCCCCTCACCCAATTTGATAACATTGTCAAAAATCGCCAAGAGGCCTCGCGATGCCAATGTTGGACCACGCCTTTATTCATCCACTTCTCAGTACCGATGGTGCTTGGTCCTGCTACTTGGTTGAGTTTGCCCCGGACGCACCGGGTCATGACCTGTTGGTAAATCTGGATACCTCACCGCTTATCGACGAGTTTGACCATCGCTCCCTGTGGTTCTTCCCCGCAGACGTCGCTGGGTCAGACCTTCGACAGCTGGGTGAGCGAGCAATCCCTGTTTTTGCCAGCAGCGCTGCCCCCAACAATACCGCAGCACTGGATCAACAGGAGTCCGAGCTGCGCAAGGCCAAGCGNAAGCTAGGACTGCTCGCCTCGGCTGGCCACAAGCTGCCCGGTGCCGGCTGTTGGGATTATCTGCTGATAGCCGCCAGCCATGCGCGCAGCCTTGCACCCTATACGCTGATCGGGCTGGCAAGTCGAACCACCGTGATCTCCATTGAGGTGCAGACGCATAGTGACCGGGAATGGGCACTCAACCATGCCTGCAGCTTATCCACCAGTGAATTCCTGCAAGTTCGATCAACCGTGCAAACCAGCGCGGACATTACCCGACTGAAACTATTGAAATTGCTGGCCCTGATTGTCGAAGACGCCGAGACGGATGCGCTCGATGCAATTTTTCGCGAAGAGCAAAAACTCTCTTACAGCCTGCTTCGGCTGGTCAATTCGGCCGCAATTTCTCCACGAACCCCCATTGTCAGTTTCAGCCAGGCCATCAACTTGCTGGGACGCCGACAATTGCAACGATGGCTTCAGCTGTTGGTTTATTCCGACCCGAACAATGGACAACATCCCAACCCGCTACTGCAGAAAGCCGCAGCGCGCGGACGTCTGCTGGAATTGCTCGCACCGCACCTCAATGGTGATTCGGGTGATGAAGTTGTCAGTGGCGACCTTGCGTTCATGATCGGCACCTTCTCGCTGCTCGACGTGCTGCTCAACATTCCCATGTCGGAAATCCTGAATCAACTGCCGTTACCGGCAATTGCCCAAAAAGCCCTGGCTGATCATGGCGGCAGAATAGGTAAATTGCTGGCCGCCATTAAAGCAGCCGAACACCGTGAGCTGACTACGGCTGCACAGCGACTAAGTGCCATTGGCATCGATGCCCGGGTTTATCTGGACGCCCAGTTGGACGCCTTCAGCTGGGCATCCAAAATTCGCCCCCCTGGCTGATCAGCCGAATCTTCCACTCAGGAAAGGATTGTATTTGCGCTCCTCGCCAAAGGTCGACATCGGACCATGGCCGGGGATGAAGTCGACCTCGTCACCGAGTGGGAAGAGCTGTTCCTTGATCGAGCGAACGAGGGTCTCGTGATCGCCGCGCGGAAAATCAGTCCGTCCAATCGATCCTTGGAAGAGCACGTCGCCAACCTGGGCCAAGTGGCTGGGTGCATGGTAGAAAACGACATGCCCCGGCGTGTGTCCCGGACAGTGCAAGACGTCCAACTCAATGTCGCCGAAACTCACCGTATCACCGCCCTTAAGCCAGCGCGTGGGCTGGAAGCTGCGTACGTTGGGAAATCCAAACATCTTGCTCTGTTGCTGCATGCCTTCGATCCAGAAGCGGTCTTCCTCATGCGGACCTTCAATAAGATTGACCCCGGTCGCTTCAGACAACGCCGCCACGCCACCGGCGTGATCGATGTGGCCATGCGTCACGAGTATTTTGGCCAGCGTCAGGCTTTCATCGCGCAAGGCGCGCTGAATGCGCTCGATATCGCCACCGGGATCAATGGCCACCGCCTGACGGGTCTTTTCGCACCAGAAAATCGTGCAGTTCTGTTCAAAGGGGGTAACCGGAATAACAAGGTAGCGCATGACAGGAGAGCAATGATGAACCAACTTTGATTATCGCACGGCCTCACCCTTGCCCGGCGCAGTCCGCCCCCTTAAACTGAGTCGCTTAGTCGGATCACTTTTCGAAAGCCCGAACCCCATGCTCGACCACGCCTTGCCGGATATAGATTCCTGGGCATTGTTTTTCACCAACAACGGCTTGCCGGTCCTGCGCGTCACCAAGCGCCGGATCGAAGAAATGCGCACCAACCTTGATCGTGTCGACGCGCGCGAACTGGCTCACCTGATCCTGCAGGACCCGATCATGACCGTCCGCGTGCTGGCCTTCACTCAGCCAATCCGCGGGCGTTCCCTGCAACATGACATCACGACCATTGCCAGTGCCGTGATGATGGCCGGCATCGTGCCTTTTTTCCGTCATTTTTCTGAACTCTTCACCATCGAAGATCAGCTGAAGGATGCCGGTGCGCCGGCCCTGCTGGGTGTATTGCAAATCATTCGTCGCGCCCAGCGGGCCGCCGACTACGCGCAGGACTGGGCAATCTGGCGGCACGACATCAACATGGAAGAAGTGCGCATTGCCGCGCTGCTCCATGACCTGGCTGAGATACTTGTCTGGTGCTCCGCCCCCCGGCTCGGGCTGGCGATTCATGAGCGGCAGAAATCTGATCCGACACTGCGCAGCGCAGACGTCCAGAAACAACATCTGGGCTTTACGTTTCAGGACATCCAGCTTGAACTTTGCCGGGTCTGGCATTTGCCCGAACTACTGCAAACCCTGATCGATGACCACAATGCTGAACAGCCACGGGTCAGGAACGTAGCCCTCGCCGTACAACTGGCACGGCACTCATCGCACGGCTGGCACGATGCGGCACTGCCGGATGACTACACGGCCATCGGCGAATTCCTGCACGTCACCCCCGAAACCGTGCGCCAGCGCCTTGGGCTGGAACCGGTACCCGCCCGCGAAGCCGATGGTCACGACGTCAACTAGCCAGCCTTGCGTTTGGCCCTGTCGCGCCATTCAGGGCAGCCTTTCCGGGCCAGGGCCGGCGGCATCTGGCGGCAGAACATCGCCAGGTTCGGCCTACATCCGCTTGCTGCGGTCAACCGGAAAATAACACTGAAAATGAAATTCCCCAGGGCAGGTACAGGGCGTGCCACGCCTGGTCTTTCCGCAAGCCTGGCCGATGCATTGGTTCAGACCGAATTCCCGGCGCGAGCCTCCAGACCTTCCCAACGCTCCAGCAGCAGCATCAGTTCGTCGTCGATAACCGCCAGACGATCCGAGGCCTTTTGCGCAGCGGCCGGATCGGTCTGGTAGATCGAGGGGTCTGCCAGGCGCTTGCCGAGTTCAGCCTGCTCGGCCTCCAGCCCGGCAATCTTCCCGGGCAGTGACTCGAGTTCGCGCTGCTCTTTCCACGACAGCTTTTCGCCCTTGGGTTTCACCGGCTCGGCGATCCTGGACGGCTCGGCGACCTTGGGTGCGGGTTTAGGCTCGGCTTTGGGCTTGACCGCCTCCTTGGCAACGCTTGCTTTGTACGACGCCCAATCGCTGTAGCCACCGGCATATTCGTGCCAGGTGCCATCGCCTTCAGCCGCGATGGTCTGCGTCACCACATTGTCGAGGAAGGTGCGGTCATGGCTGACCAAAAAGAGCGTGCCATCGTAGTTCTGCAGCAGCTCTTCAAGCAGCTCGAGGGTTTCGATATCGAGGTCGTTGGTCGGCTCGTCGAGCACCAGCACATTCGCCGGCTTGGCAAACAGGCGAGCCAGGAGCAGGCGATTGCGTTCGCCACCGGACAGCGAACTGACCGGCGAACGTGCCCGTTCAGGCGCGAACAGGAAATCTTCAAGATAGCCAATGACATGCTTGCGCGCACCACCGATGTCGACCCAGTCCGAGCCCGGAGAAATGACGTCAGACAGCGTCGAATTGGGGTCGAGCTGGGTGCGGAACTGGTCGAAATACGCGATATCCATCTTCGTGCCCTGACGCACGATGCCCTGATCCGGCTTGATTTCATCGAGGATCAGGCGAAGCAGTGTCGTCTTGCCGGCACCATTCGGGCCGATCAGGCCGATCTTGTCGCCACGCTGAATACGGGTTGAGAAATCGCGCACAATTTCCCGTTGACCGTAGGATTTATAGACGTGCTCGAGTTCGGCCACCAGCTTGCCGCTCTTGTCGCCAGCATCAAGCTGCAGATTGACCTTGCCCATCCGCTCGCGCCGCGCCTGACGTTCGGCCCTCAACTTATCCAGCCGCTGGACGCGGAACACCGCACGTGTCCGCCGGGCCTCGACGCCCTTGCGAATCCAGACTTCCTCTTCCTTGAGCAGTTTGTCAGCCCGCGCATTGGCCAAACCCTCTTCGTGCAGCAGGGCCTCCTTGCGCAACTGGTACTCCTTGAAACTACCGGGGAAACTGACCAGCTTGCCGCGATCCAGTTCGACGATGCGTGTGCACACGCGGTCGAGGAAGGAACGGTCGTGGGTGATGAAAAACAGCGTGACGCCCGATTCGATCAGCAGATTTTCCAGCCACTCGATGGCGGCAATATCGAGGTGGTTGGTCGGCTCATCCAGCAGCAGCACCTCAGGCGCAACGGCCAGTGCCTGCGCCAGTGCGAGGCGCTTCTTCTGACCGCCGGACAGGCTGCCTACCTTCGCATCGGGTTCCAGCCCGAAACGTTCGATGACCCGCTCTGCCTGAGCCTCGTAAGCCCAGGCGCCGCGCGATTCAAGTTCGTGTTGCAGCTCGGACATGCGATCCAGCAGTGTCTCGTGATCGGCATCAATTTCACCCATCTTGTGTGACACTTCGTGATACTCGGCGAGCAGCTTGGCGTTCTCGCCCATGCCTGAAATGACAGCCTCAAACACCGATGCGGCGGCATCAAAGGGCGGCTCCTGCGACACATAACCCACTCGGATGCCCGGCTGCGCCCATACCTCGCCATCATCCAGACGCCCGCGCCCGGTGCCGGCAGCCATCGCGGCAAGCAGAGAAGACTTGCCGGTGCCATTGCGGCCGATCAGGGCAACCCGTTCGCCCGGATCGAGCAGAAAGTCGGCGTGATCGAGGAGCGGCACATGGCCGTAGGCAAGGCAGGCATTGGAGAGTTTTAGGTAGGGCATGGGTCGCAATAAAAACGGCGCCCCACAGGGCGCCGCGTTGGGAAGAAACGGATTTTAGCCGCTTGCGAGGCGATCAGGTGGTAAAGCGAGCCAACTGACCTTGCAGATCGGCAGCGAGCCGTTGCAGATTTTGCGCTCTTTCGCTGTTGTGAAGTGCCCGGCTGTTGCTGCCTTCGGCCGCCTGAGCGATGTTTTCCACGAGGCGAGCAATCTCCTGGCTGGCAGTACTCTGCTCACGTGTGCTGTCAGCAATGCCATGGACAACGTCAACCGTTTCCCGGGCTTTTTCATCAATGATCTGCAGCGAGTCGCCAGCCTGTCGGGCCATCTCGACGCTACCGCTCATGTTGGCGCTCACACTCTGCATCCGTTGAACGGCATACCCGGTTTCCGTCAGAATGGCAGACACCGTGGTGGCAATCTCCTGCGTCGACACAGATGTCCGCTCAGCCAGCTTGCGCACCTCATCGGCAACCACCGCGAAACCGCGCCCCTGCTCACCGGCCCGCGCGGCCTCGATAGCGGCGTTGAGCGCCAGCAGATTGGTCTGATCGGCAATCTCGCGAATCACCCCAACCACACTCGAAATCTGCTTCGAGCGCTCACCAAGCGACTCAATCAGCACTGCCGATTCGTTGATATCTGCAGCCACCCGCTCAAGCTCGCTCATGGCCCGCGACACCACGTCGCGACCGGTGGTGGTCACGCCCTTGGCCTCCTCGGATATCTGGGCAGCATGATTGGCGTTTTCTGCTACGTGAGTGATGCTGACAGACAATTGCTCAACCGAAGCGGCAATGCCGGACGCTGCCATCGACGCCTGTTCCGATGCGCCAAGCGCCGAGTTGGCCGCTTCCTGCAATTCACCGGCAGCCGTGCCCACCTGCGACGAAGAACTGGAAACGCCACGAACCAGATTTCGCATGTTATCGGCCATCAAGTTGAAAGCAGCGCCAATGACATGCACTTCATTCCGGCTTCCGGGCTCGACATCCTGAAGCACCGCCCGCAAGTCGCCATTGCTGATCCGCGTGACCTCCTGGACCAGCGCACCTAGTCCGCGCAAACGGAAGCTGATCAGCAGATAAACGACGAACGCCAACAAGACCGCAGCGCCAATGCTGACGGCGACCACCAGATTGCGCAGGGCGTGGCTCTCTTCCAGATACTCACTCGACCAACTCCCGGTTGCCACCGTCCACCTCCAAGCCGCCGACGTAGCGCCAAAAACGATTTTTTCCCGTTCCGCACCCGAAGCGTCCTGCATCAAATAGCGAACCGAACCCTGCTTGCGTGCCAACAGCTCGACAATCGCCGCCTTGGCCGTCGCCGGCACGTCGGTTTCGCCCAACTGCAACCCTTGAAGCTTGGGATGCAATACGAATTCGCCAATACCCTTCTCATCGGTCGGGCGAACGATGAATACATAGCCGGTCTTACCGGCAACCAGGCTACCAAACTGATCACGAATTCGCTTCAGGTCATTGTCGAGCGAAATCCGGACGGAATAGGCCCCCCAAGGCTTTCCATCGGCTCCTTTGAGCACTTTGACGGTACTGAAGTGGTATTTCCCCCCACGAATGGCCAGCCCCTGATAGTTCTGCCCGGACAATACGGCCTTGGCAACCGGATCGCTATTCGCAATCTGNGTNCCGACGGTGCTCTTGCCATCCTTGTCTTTCAACAAGGTCGCCAGGCGATATAANTTNTTGTCATGAATCAAGAGAAATGCCGAATCATCGCCCGTCAGATCACGAAAAGCCTTGAGCTGTCGCTCGTTGCCATTGATCACCTCNCCCCCAAGCTTGACGAGCGGCAGATCAATATCGCCGGTCTTGACGCTGCCAACGCCCAACTCAGGCTGACTGCCAATAAACTTGNCAAAAAATTGCGACTCCTCTTCGCCCCGAATCTTCACCGCGTCGAAAATTGAATCGAGCATGCCGGCCATCAATGTTGCTTCATGCTCAAGATTGCGCTCAGTGACGGCGATTGCAGCACTATCCGCCCGATTTTGAACAATGAACGCCATGAGTGAAAAGACCACGAATAGTGCCGCAATCATCGCCAAAATCAACTGTTGGGCGATAGGCCTTCGTGAAAAAATGGCAAACATATCACTCCCCCCCACTTTCGTTATATTAGTATTTCAAAATCTATCACAACGGCACCGCCCCCGGTACAATTCGGCCTCCAGCGCGTCTCCATAGTTAAATGGATATAACGGCTCCCTCCTAAGGAGCAGTTCCTGGTTCGATTCCGGGTGGGGACGCCACCCCTTTTTTTGGGCGCTTGGGCATGAGACCGGTTAGAAAGACTCCGCGGCATTCGGTCGATATCAGTGAAGAAGGTGGCGTACGTAACCTGCATTTTGGTTCTGACTGGATTCAGGGTGCCATGCGCATAGCCCGGCCGTGGTCGCTGGAACTGGAATACACCCGCGAAATGATGGCCGGCATGCTCCTTCGGCAGACGGGGCAGTGGCCTCGTCATGCACTGCTGATCGGTCTTGGCGCAGGCTCGCTGGCCAAATTCATTTACCGTTATCTGCCCGACTGCCGTATCACGGTGGTCGAGATCAATCCGCAAGTGGCGTTCGTTGCACGTCAGTATTTCAAATTGCCGGACGACCCTCGACGTCTTGATGTGGTGATTGGCTGCGGTGCCGACTACATGCTGGGTGGCGACCGTCGCTTTGACATGATGCTGATCGACGGATACGACCCCGAGGCGAAGGCGGGTGTTCTGGACACCGGCCCGTTCTACCAGGCCTGTCGTGCCCGTCTTTCCGACAATGGCCTGTGCGGAATGAATCTACTGGGCCGCAATATGGGTTTTTCCGGCAGCGTTGAACGTATTCGCACCGCTTTTGATGGCCGCGTGGCTGTTTTCCCATCCTGTGACAGCGGCAATACCATCGCATTTGCCACCGGCGGCGCGCCCGTGGACGTGTCACTGGACGACATGCGAGTCCGTGCCACACAACTGAAAAAAGACACCCGACTGGACCTGTTGCCGACCATCAGCCGCCTGCAACTCAGTCACCCGATGCCGGATGGCCGCCTGCGCATTTGAGTGCGGCGCTCCTTGATTTTCGAGAAATTTCAGCTAAAAATAATGTATATCCTCCACCCATAACAACGACAAGGCGGACAGAAAAAAATATCGGGGATCAGTGCCCGAACGTTTTCTATCCAATCCAAGGAGGATCTGATGCTGTCAATTCAGGATGTTCTTGATTATTGCGATCTTGATCGCGGCGAAATTGAGGCAATTGCCGAACA
>JGI24770J26754_10001272_pt1 | contig 18024 bp, 11 predicted proteins | sample LakOneMetagenome_FD_26754 | JGI IMG/M metagenome (IMG submission 26754) | reverse complement strand
GGCGGGCTCGCCGCGTGCGCCAGTGCCGCCGGCCGCGTCCGCATGTTCGTCGACCGTCGCGCCGTCCCGGCGCCGGCTCGAGCGCACGGCGGCCACGATGGCGAAAAGCACGACGACTGCGACCGCAATCGCGACAATGATCTTGACGGAGGCTGTCACGCCCGTGCCCGCTTTGCCTGAGTGGTCGCCTGGAACGCCCAGCCGATCGCTGTCAGCGGGGGCGCTGCGATTTCAGGCGGCGAAAACCGACCAGGCGTTGCCGCTGCTCGTCCCACAACTGCAGCGTCGCCGAGCGAAAACTGCTCCACAGCGTGAGGGTCGGAACACGCCACAACTGCGGCGAAGCGTCGTGGCAGCGCTGCAGGTGGTAGTTCGGAATCTGCGGGCTCAAATGATGGATGTGGTGGAAGCCGATGTTCCCGGAGAACCAGCGCAGCACCGCCGGCAGCTTGTAGAACGAACTGCCCTGCAGCGCGGCGGCGGTGTAATCCCAGTCTTCCTGCCGGCTCCAGTACGCATCGGGGAACTGGTGCTGCACGTAGAACAGCCAGACGCCGGCGCCGCCCGCGATCAGCATCAATGTCAGCTCGATCAGCATCCAGGTCTTGAATCCCATGATCTCGCTCATGAACACCGCCATCAGCAGCAGCGCGAGATCCGTCAGCCACACCGAGACGCGCTCGCGTTGCCCGGCCTCACGCGATGGAAACCGCTCGAGCACTACGAACAGGATCGTCGGCGCGATGGCGAACAGCACGGCGGGATTGCGCAGCAGCCGGTACGCGAAGCGCCGCCAGCGCGAGGCCGCGAGGTATTCGTCGACCGTCATCGTCCAGATGTCGCCCTTGCCGCGGCGATTGAGATTGCCGGAGGTGCGATGGTGGATCGCGTGTTCCCAGGTCCAGTGGCTGTAAGGCGTGAAGGTCAGCAGGCCGGTGATCCAGCCGACGATGGAGTTGGCGCGCTTCGAGCGCATGAACGAGCCGTGCCCGCAGTCATGCATGAAGATGAAGATGCGCACGCGCAGGCCGGCCGCGACCACGGCCAGCGGCAGCACCAGCCAGTAGGAAATCGCCATGGCCTGCGCCATCAGGAACCACAGCAGCAGGTAGGGAATCACCGTGTTGACGAGCTGCCAGATGGCGCGGCGGTGCGAGGGACGACGGAAACGCTCGATGACCGCCTTGAGTTCGGCCGTCAGGGCACGCGGGCCGCGCGCAGCGCTTTTGATGTCAGTGTCCACCTACGGGCCGGCACTCTAGCATGGGCCTTGCGCGATTGCGCGCAACCGCATGCTGCCTGCCGGCGCGGCGCGCCCCGGGTTTTCCGCACCTTGTCGGTTTTTTGAGACGTGCCGCAAGCTGCAATTTGTGCACTATTCGATTGCCCGCGACAGTTCCCTGACTTAAGTTTTGCGCTGAGTTCCAGGCGATGCCCACGAATAGCCGTGGAGGATCCATGTCACACATCCTGAAGAATCCCGCGTTGCGCGTTGGCGCGGCGCTCGCGTTGGTGCCCCTGCTCAGCAGCTGCGGCAACGACTACGACTGCAACGACTGCTACAGCTACACGCCGACGGAATATTCGGCCGGTGTCGTCGTGGCGGACTTCAACAACGACACTTTCCCGGACATCCTGCAACAGAGCACCGTGCCGAACGGCTGGGGCGCCGACCCCGCGACGATCAAGTCGTACCTGACGACCGCATCCGGCGTGTTCGGTGCGCCGACCCAGACGGACGATGGCGACAATCCGCTGTACCTGGCCAGCGCCGACCTGAACGGCGATGGCCTGCCCGACGTGGTCTCGGCGAGCGTGCACAATGGCGCGCTTGCGGTGTTCTTCAACAACAGCCTGACGCCCGGCACGCTCAACACGCCGCTCGTGCTCGATTCGCCTGGCGCCTCGCAGCTCGCGGTCGCCGACGTCAATGGCGACGGGCTGCCGGACATCGTTTCCGCCGACTACAACGTCTCGCTGTTCCTGCAGTCTTCAGCCGGGACATTCGCCGATGCGATCCCGCTCTACCCGGGTGGCGCAAACTGGGTCGCCGTCGGCGACCTGAATGGCGACGGCATGCCCGACATCGTCGTCACCGACGGCACCGGCGTGCACCTGCTCGTGCACACGGGCGCCGCGTCGGCGACCACCTATGCCGCGCCGGTGACCGTGTTCACGCAGACGCCGAACGCGCACGTCTACGGCTGGAATCTCGTCGCGATCGCCGACGTCGATGGCGACGGGCTCAACGACCTGGTCATCACCGATCCGGGTCCGACCGGCGGCGCCGCGCCGACGGTCAACGTGTTGCTGCAAAATCCGGCCAGCCACGGCACGTTCCTGGCCGCGGTCAGCTACCCGGTCGCCCAGGCAAGCCTCGCGCAGTCGGTGATCGTGCAGGATCTCGACGGCGACGGCCGGCCCGACCTCGTGGTCGGCGGATCCGATGCCGTCAGCGTGCTGCTGCAGGATCCAGCCCACGCCGGCGCTTTCCTGGCGGCCACGAATTTTGCCGCGCCGGGCGCGAACGAAGTGGCGGTGGCCGACGTGAACGGCGATGGCCGTCCCGACATCATCACGGCGAGCGGGCCTTCGCATCCGGTGGATTCGGGGCTGGTGACGACGCACCCTGGCGTGTTGCTGCAAAGCCCGGCCACGGCAGGCACGTTTGCACCGCTGGCCGACCTGCCCTAGGGCCTGCGCACCGCGCCTGGCCTGCCATACAGGTCGTTCGCGGTTCAAGGCCGTAATAGGGCACAGGGCGCATCCAAAGTGTGAACTGCTCGGCGCTGCTGCAGTGTGAGGCGCGTCTCGCCCCCGCACTGACTTAATACTGTGACGCTGCTTTGATTCGGCGCGGGTGCGCACCGCTACGCTCGATGGCATGCGAGTTCGCGCCAAAGTCACGATCCTGCTTGCGCTGTTGTTCGCGGGCCTGATCGCCGCGCAATGGGCGATCCAGCAGCGGCAGATGCTGCCGCGCTTCGTCGAACTCGAACGCTACAGCGCGCAGACCGACATGCAGCGCGTCGCGCTGGCCGTCGAACGCGAGCAGCAGGCGCTGACGGCCCAGGTCGCCGACTGGGGCAACTGGCGCGAATTGTGGAAATTCATGGCGGGAAAGAATCCCGGCTTCGTCGATGCCAGCCTCACGGATATTTCGTTCCGCACCGCCAAGATCGACTACATGGCGGTCATCGGCAACGACGGCCGCTACCTGTGGAGCCACGGTCCCTACTCCGCATCCGGCCGCGCGCAATCGCTGAGGTTGAACGGCAACGACCAACTCGAGCCCGCGTGGCAGCGCGCGCTGGAGACCGGCGAACCCGTCAGCGGCCTGATCTCGACCGATCGCGGCGTGCTGATCGCGTCCAGCGCACCGATCCTCGATGGATTCATGCACGGCCCCTCGCGCGGCCTCGTCATCATGGGCCGGCTCCTGAACCACAGCGAACTGCTGCGGCTCGGCAACCAGGCGCAGACCGTGCTCGACATGCGCNCCTGGGGCGCCGACCCGCAAGCCGATGCGCTGCTGCAGGACGCGCGGAATGGCAAGGCCGCCCAGGGCGAGCGGCTCTCTGAAACCGATACGACGACGCGCATCGAACGCGTGTTCAGCAATCTTTCCGGCACGCCGCTGCTGGCGCTGGGCATCAACGTGCCGCGCACGATCTCGCACCGCGGCGCCGAAGCCGTGCAGTACTCGACGCGGCTGCTGGGCGCCGCGGCCTGCATCGCGCTCGCCGCATTGCTGGTGCTGCTCGGACGCATCGTGCTCGACCCGCTGGCGCGCGTCACGACGCATGCGCAGCGCATCGCAGCGGCCGACGACCTGTCGGCGCGCCTGAACTACAACCGCCAGGACGAACTCGGCACGCTGGCGAAAGCCTTCGACGAAATGGTCGAGAAGCTGGCGCGTTCGCGCCGCGAACTGATCGATCGCTCGTTTGAATCGGGCGCCGCGGAAAACGCGAGCGGCATCCTGCACAACCTCGGCAATGCGATGACGCCGCTGTCCGTCAACATCTCGAGCCTGCAGCAGAAGCTGGCCGCGGTTCCCGTCGACGATCTGCGCCTGGCGCTCGAGGAACTGAAGAGCAGCACCGCGGATCCGGCGCGGCGCCGCGACCTCGAGCAGTTCGTGCAACTCGCGGCCGCGGAACTCCTGCATGCCATCAAGCAGGGCAGCGAGAAACTGAACAACATCATCGAGCAGACCGATGTCATGCAGGCCGTGCTGGCCGAGCAGCGTCGCCACCAGCGCAACAAGCCGGTGCGGCAGCAGGTGACGCCGGCCGAGCTGGTTGCGTTGGGTTTGCAGCAGATCGCAGCAACCCATCGCGATCGCCTGGCGGTCGAGCTGTCGCCGCGGCTGGCGGCCATCGGCTCGCTCGCGCTGCCATCGACGATGCTCGGCATGGTGATGCAGAACCTGGCGCAGAACGCGGCGGAATCCGCGGCGATGGCCGGCATGGGGCGCACGCGGCTGCGTTTCGACGCCGAGCTGGCGGCCATGCCCGACGGCAGCGAGGGCTTGCGCCTCATCGTCAGCGACGACGCGGCGGGCATCGCGCCCGAGCAGTTGCCGCGGTTGTTCCAGAAAGGCTATTCCACCAAATCGCAGTCGACGAACTCCGGCCTCGGCCTGCACTGGTGCGCGAACACGCTGCACTCGATGGGCGGCGCCATCTCCGTGCACAGCGACGGCGCCGGATGCGGCGCGCGATTTGAAATCCTGATTCCCCTGGCAGGCGCAAGCGCGCAGATCGAGGAGCGAGCGGCATGAACCCCAAGCCTCACACAGAAAACCCGCTGCGGGTACTGGTTGCGGACGACGAACCCGCGATCCGCGAGGCCTACCGCCAGGTGTTCGGCGAGGCCGACCTGCGCGCCGACCTCGACGCGATCCAGGACCTGCGCGCGCGGCTGTTCAACAAGTCGGCGACGGCCAACAAGGGCGCCGCGCGGCGCCGCACCTTCGAGGCGATGATCTGCAGCAGCGCGGTCGAAGTGGTCGCCGCGGTCGGGGAAGCGGTTGCGGCCGGAAATCCCTATTCGGTCGTTTTCCTCGACATGCGCATGCCGCCGGGCGAAGACGGTGCATGGGCGGCCTCGCGCATCCGCGAGCTCGATCCGGACGTGGAGATCGTCATCTGCACGGCGTACTCGGATGTCGACCCCGCGCACATCGGCGGCCACGTGCCGCCGCAGGACAAGATCTCGTTCCTGCAGAAGCCGTTTCATCCGCACGAAGTGCGGCAGATGGCGGTGGCCCTGCACAGCAAGTGGCGCGCCGAGCGACACATCGCAAGGCTTGCGTATTTCGATTCGCTCACCGGCCTGCCGAATCGCGAGCACTCGATGTCGCGGCTCGAGCACGTGCTGCAGCATGGCGCCGCCGCCAAGCATTTGACGGCCCTGCTGTACATCGACCTCGACAACTTCAAGCGCATCAATGACACGCTCGGCCACAGCGCCGGCGACGAATTGCTGAAGCAATGCGCGGCGCGACTGCGCGAAGCGCTCGAAGGACTGCCCGGAGGCGGCGCGCGCAAACCGGGCGCCGGCGACCTGGGACGCCTCGGCGGCGACGAGTTCGTCGCGATCCTGCCCGAAATCGCTTCGCGGGAAGCGGCCTCGGCGGCGGCCGACGCGATCATCGTGGCCTTGCAGCACCCGGTGCGCCTGGGGCACCACGAGATCGTCGTGACGCCCAGCGTCGGCATCGCGATCAGCCCGGATGACGGCATCGCCTCCGCCGCCTTGCTGCACAACTCCGACCTGGCCATGTATTTCTCGAAGCGGCGCGGACACGGCGCATGGGCGTTCTACGACGCGACGATGAGCGACGGGGCCCTGCGGCGACTGACGCTCGAAGGCAAGCTCCGCGGAGCGCTCGAGCGCAATGAATTCAGCCTGCATTACCAGCCGCAGTTCGAACTCGCTTCCGGCGCGCTCTCGGGGCTCGAGGCGTTGTTGCGCTGGACGCATCCGGAACTGGGTTCCGTGCCGGTGCTCGAATTCATCGAGATCGCCGAGGACACCGGGCTGATCGTGCCGATCGGCGAATGGGTGCTGCGCAGCGCCTGCGCGCAGGCGCGCCAATGGCGCGACCAGGGACTGCCGTTCGGGCACATCTCGGTCAACGTGTCCGGCACGCAGTTCCTGCAGCGTGATTTCCCGGATCTCGTGGCGCGCGTGCTGCACGAATCCCGGCTCGAACCGAAGTGGATCGAGCTCGAAATCACCGAAACCGTCGTCATGCGCGATGAAGCCTGGGCCGAAAAGGCGCTGGCCAGCCTGCGCGCCGTCGGCGTGACGCTGGCGATCGACGATTTCGGCATCGGTTACTCGAGCCTGGGGCGCCTCCGCCACCTGGCGGTCGATCGGCTCAAGGTCGATCGGTCGTTCGTCAACAACCTCGAGTCGGAGGTGCGCGATCGCTCGATCGCCAGCGCGATCATCAAGATGTCGCGCACGCTCGGCATCGGCGTCGTCGCCGAAGGCGTCGAGACCTTCAACCAGATGCTCTACCTGCAGGAGCAGGAGTGCGAATCGGCCCAAGGGTACCTGTTCAGCCGCCCACTGGCGACGGCCGACGCCGAAGTGCTGTTGCGGCGCGTCGCGGCGAACGTCGACCTCAGCCGCACCGAGAAGCTGCGGCAGCTGGCGGTCGACGCGCCCGCGGAAGCTACCAAAGGCTGACGCGTTTCTCCGGTGGCAGGTACATCTTGTCGCCCGGCTTGATGCCGAAGGCCTCGTAGAAGGCCGGCTGGTTCATCAACGGCAACTGGCCCCGCAGCGCCTCGGGCGAATGCGGATCGGTCTTCATCTCCAGGATCGCCTCGTTGGTGCGGATCTTCTGCATCCACACATGCGAGTAACCCATGTAGAAGCGCTGGTCGCCGGTCAGCCCATCGAGCACCGGCGCCGGCTTGCCCGCCAGTGAAATCTGGTAAGCCTTGTACGCGATGGCCAACCCGGAGTTGTCGGCGATATTCTCGCCGAGGGTCAGTTCGCCGTTGACGTGGAAGCCCGGCACCGGCTCATGCGCCGAGTACTGCGCGACCAGCACATTGGTCTTGGCCTTGAAACGCTTGAAGTCATCCTTCGTGAACCAGCCCGGCGTGCCCAGCAGCGTGCCGTTGCCGTCGTACTGGCTGCCCTCGTCATCGAAGCCGTGGCTGATTTCATGGCCGATCACCGCGCCGATGCCGCCATAGTTGACCGCATCGTCGGCGGCCGGATTGAACATCGGCGGACGCAGCACCGCGGCCGGGAACACGATCTCGTTCATCTCCGGGTTGTAGTAGGCGTTGACGGTCTGCGGCGTCATGAACCATTCGTTGCGGTCGATCGGCTTGCCGAGCTTCTTCAGGTTGCGGTTGTATTCGAATTCGCGCGCGGCGACGACGTTGCCCATCAGGTCATCATGCGTCGTCTTCAGCTCACTGTAGTCTCGCCACGTGGCCGGATACCCGATCTTCGGCGTGAACTTCGCGAGTTTCTCCTTCGCCTTCTGCTTCGTCTCGGGGCTCATCCAGTCGAGCTTGTCGATGTCCTGCCGGTAGGCCTCCAGCAGGTTCTTGACCAGCTGGTCCATGCGCGCCTTCGATTCCGGCGGGAAATAGCGCGCGACGTAGATCTTGCCGAGCGCCTCGCCCATCGAGGCTTCGACCAGGCCCACGCCGCGCTTCCAGCGCGGCTTGATCTGCGGCACGTCGCTCAACGCGGTGCCGTAGAAGGCGAAGTTCTCGTCGACGAAATTCTTCGCCAGGAACGGCGCCGCGTCGCTGAGCAGGTGCCAGCGGAAATAGGTCTTCCACACCGGCAGCGGGGTGCTGGCGATCAACCCCGACAGCGCGGTCATGTAGCTGGGCTGCCTGATCACCAGGTAGTCGGTGGCGCCCGTGACGCCCGCTGCGTCGAGATAGGACTTCCAGTCGATGTTCGGCGCCAGCGGCGCGAGCTTGGCGAATTCGAACTTGTTGTAGGTCTTGACCGGATTGCGGTTGTCGACCTTGGTCCAGTTCACCTTCGCCAGCGCGGTCTCGAGCGCAAAGATCTGCTTGGCTTCATCGGCCGCGTTGGCATCGCCGGCCATCTGCAGCATCTTTTCGACGTGCTTCACGTACTGGTCGCGAGCCTGCTTGAGCTTCGGATCGTTTTGCAGGTAGTAGTCGCGATCGGGGAGTCCCAGGCCATCCTGGCCGAGGTCGAACACATACTTCGTCGGATCGTGCGCATCCTGGTGCACGAACGGCGAAAACGGCGCCGATGTGCCGATGCGGTTGAAGTGCGCGATCAGCGCGGCGAACTGCTGCTTGTCGTTGATCGCCTCGATCGCCGCGAATTCCTTCGCGAGCGGCGTGACGCCCAGCTTCTCGGCGGTCGCTTCGTCCATGAAGCTGCTGTAGATGTCGGCAATCTTCTGCTGGTCGGCGTCGGCCGGGTCGGCCTTTTTCTGCAGCCCTTCGATGATGTCGCGCGCCTGGTCGCGCGCATCGTCGACGAGTTTGTCCCACGGGTCGTAGCTGACCTTGTCGGGCGGAATCTGGAAAGTCGCCAGCCACTTTCCGTTCACGTGGCCGTAGAAGTCATCCTGCAGCCGGATGCCGTCATCGACGTATTGGAGCTCGATGCCGGAACCCAGCGGCGCCGGCTGCGCCGCGGCGGCGGGCGGCGTCGCTTCCTTCTGCTGGCTGCAGGCGCCAAGGACGAGCAACGCGGCGGTTGCAATGATCAGCTGTCGCATGGAAACCCCCGAAATTCGGTGGAAGTCGTTGTTGCATTCATTCTCGCACATTCACACTCGCTGGATCAGCGTGCGCTCGCGGCGCGGACCCGCACCAACCGCCCCGAGCTCGCGCGCCGCGCGATGCCCGGAATACACGGCATGGGCGATCAGGCCCGGCGCCTGGCAGTCACCCATGCGTCGTATCAGCGGGCTCTCGGGCGCCGTCGCATCACCGCCCTCGCCGACCAGTTCGCGGTACAGCGCCTCGTCGGGCTCGCGCGCCGTCACCAGCACGACCGCCGTCGCAGCGCGCCGCCGTTGCCTGCCGGTGAACACGCAGGCCAGCGTGGCCTCGGCGCCATCGCAGCCCTCCAGCGTGGTATTGACCTCGATCTCGACGCCGAGTTCGATCAGCGCGCGCTGCGTACGCTCCTGTTCCGCCGTGTACTGGCTCCAGGCGCCGGCGCGCCCCTCGGTGGTCACGTAACGCACGCGCGCACCGGCCGCCGCCAGCTTGAGCGCCAGCACCGGCCCCATGTAGTAATGGTCGTCGTCGAAAACAACCACGTCGCCGCCGGGCGCTCGTCCGTCGAGGATGTCATCGGGCGTATAAACCGCCGCCGCAGCCAGCGTCGTGAGCGCTCGCGCGTGCCATCGTCCGATGCCATCGCGCCGCCAGTGCGCCCCGGTTGCCAGCAGCACGTGGCCGGCTCCGAAGTCGCGCACGTCGCTCGCCTGCACGCGATTGCCGAGGTACAGCGTGACGTTCGGCATGCGGCTGATCTGGCCGAGACGGTAGTCGCGCACGCGCGACCATTCCGCCAGCCCGGGCAGGCGGCACTCGCGGCTGACGCGCCCGCCCGCTTCCTCCGCCGCATCGGCGAGCGCCACCGTGTAGCCGCGCTTGCCGAGCACGTGCGCGGCCTCGAGGCCCGCGGGCCCGGCGCCGACGATCAACACCGAACCGCCATCTCCCGCGGGCACTTTCTCGGGATGCCAGCCGGAGCGCCACTCCTCGCCCATCGTCGGGTTCTGCGTGCAGCGCAGCGGCGAGCCACGGAAATTGTTGGAGTAGCAGATGTTGCAGCCGATGCATTCGCGGATGTCATCGAGCCGGCCCTCGCGTATTTTCGCCGGCAGGAACGGATCGGCGATCGACGGGCGCGCGGCGCCGATGAAATCGAGCACGCCGCGCTTGAGCTGCCCGAGCATCGCGTCGGGCGAGGTGAAGCGCCCGACACAGACCACCGGCTTGCCGGTCACCTGGCGCACGTAGGCGACGCGGTCCTCGAGCGCGCCCTGGCGCACGAAACGCGAAGAACCCATCTCCTCGTCGTAATCGGCGAGCACGACATCCCACAGGTCCGGCAGGTGGCCGAGCGCGGCGACGACATCGCGCGCCTCGGCCTCGCTCAGGTGATCGTCGCCGTGGCCGTTGGCCGCGAAGCGCGTGGCGATCGCGCACCGATCGCCGACCGCGGCGCGGGTCTCGTCGAGCAGCTCGCGCATCAGCCGCATGCGGTTCTCGAGCGAGCCGCCGTACTCGTCGGTGCGTTCGTTGTAGCTACGCGAGAGGAATTCGGACACCAGGTAACCGTGGCTCGGATACACGTAGATGATGTCGAAGCCGGCGCGCTTGGCGCGCAGCGCGGCCTCGAGGTGCCAGCGACGAAAGTCGCGGATGTCGCGCCGGTCCATGCGCTGCGACTGGATCGGGTCGGTGCGCGACAGCGCCGAGCGCACGCCGAAGCTTGGCGCGCGCGTCGCGAGGTTGGCGACGTAGCTGCCGCCGTGCCACAACTCGATGCCCGCGAGCGCGCCGTGCGCGTGCAGCGCATCGGCCATCGCGGCGAGGTTGCCGATATCGCCGTCATCCCAGATCGATGCAAACGGATACGGATGATCGTCCGAGCTTGGATGGATCGAGCAATACTCGGTGCACACGACGCCCCAGCCGCCCTCGGCCTTCATCGCGCGCATGCCGACCAGCGTCTGCGGCAACGCGTGGCCCATGCCGGTGCAATGCGGCACCTGATAGAATCGGTTCGGCGCCGTCACCGGCCCGATCTTCACGCTTTCGAACAGCCGGGCGTAACGCGAAGCATCTGACATGATGACGTCCGTAGTTTCCACGAGTGGTGTGGCCGTGATTCGCGGGTATTCTGACACGGAGGTTACATGAGCGCCGAGTCCCTCCGTCCACGTCGGCGCCAGCCGCGTCCTGAAGCGCCGCGCCCGGAAGATCCGGGCCTGCACCAGGGCCTGACCGCACCCTACGATCCGCTGGCGCCGGGTGTTGCGCGGCGACTGATCGATGCCGCGCTGACGCTGCTCGCCGAAGTCGGCGTCGCCTTCGATGCCGACACCGAAGCGCCCGCTCTCTTCAAGGCCGGCGGCTGCGACGTGGCCGCCGATGGCGTCGTGCGCATTCCGCGAAATGTCGTAGAGGCCACGCTCGCATCGGTCGCAAAGCAGGCGCGGCTGTGGAACCGCGACGGCACGCGCAGCATCCAGCTCGACTGCCGGCACAGCTGGTTCTTCCCGGGCATGACCTGCATCAAGGTCTACGATCTCGACAGCGGCGAGCGCCGCGAGAGCACCGGCGATGACCTGGCGACGATCACGCGCGTCGCCGATGCGCTGCCGAACATCGACGGCGTCTGCGTCGCCTGCAAGGACATCCCGAACTCGGACATCCACGGCGAGATCGGCGAATTCGCGATCCTCGCCAACCATACGACCAAGCCGCTCGAGTTCCTGTGCGAGCACGCCGCTTCGTTCGGCGTCGCGATCGACATGGCGGCGGCGATCCGCGGCGGACGCGAGGCGCTGGCCGAGAAGCCCTACTTCCTGCAGATCATCACCCCACTCCCGCTCAACTATGCGCGCACGCACATCGAGCAGGTGCTGCTCGCGGCGCGCGCCGGCGTGCCGGCGAGCGTTGGCACGCTGCCGATCGGCGGCGCCTCCTCGCCGATCACGGTGGCCGGCTGCATCGCGCAGAGCCTCGCCACCGATTTCGCCGGCATGACGCTGGCGCAACTGGCTCGGCGTGGCTGCTTCGTCATCGGCAGCTCGGATGTCAGCTTCATGGAGCCGGCGACCGGCAGCATCGGCAACTTCGTGCAGGCCTCGCTCGCGGACGCGCTGATGTGCCAGGTGCGCCGTGAACTCTCGCTGCCTTCGTTCACCGGCCTCGGTGGCCAATCGGTTGCGCGCCGCTTCAACCAGGATGCGGTGTGGGAAATTTCCACGAACATGATGCAGGCCTTCTACAGCCGGCCCGCGACCTGCGACTACCTCGGTTCACTCGATGAAGGCATCACCTACTCGCTCCACTCGCTGCTGCTGTGCGACGACCTCGCGGGGCTCCTGCGCAGCATGTGGCAGGGCGTGCGCATCGATGACGACACGCTGGCGCTGTCGCAGGCCATGTCGGTCGGCCCGCGCGGCAACTACCTCGCGCTCGATCATACGGCGAGCCATTGCCGCGAGCAGCTGTGGCCGACGCGCTATTTCGGGCCGCACATCCCGACCTCCATGAGCTCGCTCGCCGACCAGGACCTGCAGGCGCGCATCGACGCGGACCTGCGCCGAATCCTCGAAACACATCAAGTGGCGCCGCTTGGCGATTCCGTGCGCGGCGAACTCGACGCGATTCGCGCGCGCTTCGCCGCCAGCTACCGCCCCGAGTGAACGCGCGCACGGCCCATGCCACGCTACGCGCCGACGAGCAGGCGACGCTGTCGCTCGAGCCCATCGGATTCGTGCGTGCGCCGCAGACCACGAAGGTCGAGGCGGCCCGCCAGCCCGCTGCCGCGACGGGCACGCAAGGGCGCATCGAGCTGCTGCCGGGCCGGCACTTCGAGCACGCGCTCGATGATCTCGCCGACTGGGAATACATCTGGGTCATCTTCCAGTTTCATCGCAACGCCGGGTGGCGGCCCAAGGTGCTGCCGCCGCGCAGCACCACCGGCCGCAAGGGCGTGTTCGCGACACGCTCGCCGCACCGGCCCAATGCGCTCGGGCTGTCGGCGGTGCGGCTCGAGCGCGTCGACGGATTGACCGTGCACATCGGCCCGCACGACCTGCTCGACGGCACGCCGGTGCTCGACATCAAGCCCTACGTCGCCTACACCGACTCCATTCCCGCAGCCGGCCGCGGCTGGCTCGGGCAAGACCCGCTGCCGGATTTCGACGTGAGCTTCGATGAAGGCGCGGCGGCCCAGGCCACATGGATCGAAACGCGCACCGGCCTTGCCATCGGCGAACGCATACGCGCCACGCTGAAGCTCGGACCCGAGCCGCATCCGTACCGGCGCATTCGCCGCGAAGGCGACGCGTTGCAGCTCGCGGTCAAGGAATGGCGCGTGCGATTCACGGTCGCCAACCGCGCCGTGCGCGTCATCGACATTCGTTCGGGTTACGGCAACGCGCAACGCCGCGCAGCGCAACCCGGCACGGCGCTGCCCGAGGCGCACCGTGACTTCGCCGCCCATTTTCCGTCGCCATGAAGCCGCTGATCGGAATCGTGCTGTGCGCGGTGGCCTGCCCGGCGCTCGCGCAATCCAGCATCGATTCACTGCGGAGCATGTACGACGGGACGCTGTTGCCGGACGCGCAGGTCGATGTGCTGTCGCACACGGAACGCCTGCTGCCGACGCGAATCGTCCACCATGGCCGCCCCGCACCGGCACTGCGCAAGCGCGCGCAACCCTTCCCGGCCATTCATTTCGAAGACCACGGCCGCAGCTTTGATCTGTACGACTACCTGAGCAGCAATCGCGTGGCCGGCATCCTCGTGTTGAAGAATGGCGAGGTCGCATTCGAGTCCTACCAGCTCGGCACGAGGCCGGATACGCACTGGGCATCGTTCTCGATGGCGAAGTCGCTGGCTTCCACGTTGATCGGCGTTGCGCTGCGAGACGGCGACATCGCGAGCCTCGATGACGCGGTCGACAAGTACGTGCCGGCACTCAAGGATGGAGCCTATGCCGGCGTCAGCATTCGCCAGGTGCTGATGATGAGCTCGGGCGTGTGCTGGAACGAGACCTACACCGACCCGAAATCAGATCGCCGCAAGGTGCTCGAGCTGCAGATCGCGCACACGGTCGGCGCGACGCTGCGATACATGGGCGCGCTGCCGCGCTGCGGCCCGCCGGGTTCCATCTGGAACTACAACACGGGCGAAACCTTCGTGCTGGGCGCCGTGATCGAAGGGGCAACCCATCGATCGCTGGCCGACGACCTGTCGGAGAAAATCTGGAAGCCGGCCGGCATGGAGCGCGATGCGACGTGGTGGGTCGAGAGCGAACACGGTGGAGCCGGTTGGGCCGGCACGGGTTTCAGCGCGACGCTGCGCGACTATGGGCGCGTTGCCCTCCTCGCTGCCGACGAAGGGCGCATCGGCGGCCGCGCGATCGTGCCCGATCGCTGGTTCGAAGACGCAGGCGCTGCCCACGACATCGGCGGCAAGAAGGTCGACTACGGCTACATGTGGTGGATTCCATCGCAAGCCTGCCCCGAGCATGCCGGCGCATTCGAGGCCATCGGCATCTTCGGCCAGTTCATGTACATCAATCCGCGCGAGCACCTGGCGGTCGTCGTGCTCAGCGCGCGCTCGAAGCCCGCGGAAACCGGTCGGCTCGAACTCGACGACGACGCGTTCTTCGCGGCGGTGGTGAAAGCGCTGCATTGACGGCGCGCACGGCGTGCGTTCAATCGTGCTTGTAGATGCGCCCTTCCTTCATGACGAAGCGCACGTCTTCGAGCGTGCGGATGTCCGCGAGCGGGTCGGCACGCACCGCAATGATGTCCGCCCACTTGCCCGGGGCGATCGAACCGATCTGCTGCGCCTGGCCCAGCAGTTCCGCATCGACGATGGTCGCCGACTGGATGGCCTGCATCGGCGTCATGCCGTTGTCGACCATCAACTTGAATTCCCGGGCGTTGTCGCCGAAGCGGCAGACACCGATGTCGGTGCCGAACGCGATCTTCACGCCCGCTTCGACCGCCTTGCGGAAATTCACGAGCTGCGCCTGCATGATCTTCTGCGCCTTCGACACGAATTCCGCCGGGTAATTGCTGCCGACGCAGTTGCGCACTTCGAGCGTGGGCACCAGGTAGGTGCCGTGCTCCTTCATCAGCGCCCGGCCTTCGTCGTCCATCAGCGTGCCATGCTCGATCGAGGCCGCTCCCGCGCGGATGGCCGCCTTGATGCCTTCCGCGCCGTGTGCGTGCACGGCCAGCTTCAGGCCGAAGTTTTGGGCTTCTTCCGCGCCGGCGGCCAGTTCTTCCGGCGTGAACTCCCGTCCCGTCGGATTGCTGTTGTGCGTGAGGATCGCGCCCGTCGCGAACATCTTGATCACGTCGACGCGCTGGCTCGCCAGCGCGCGAACGCGCTCGCGCACTTCGCTCGGTGAATTCGCCGCGCCGAAACGAAGATCCCACGGCAATGTCACGTCAGCAGCGAAACCACTCACCGAGCCGGCTCCTCCGTTGATTGTCAGGTAGGCGCCGGCGACGAACATGCGCGGGCCCTCGACATCCCCGCGATTGATCGCATCGCGCAACGCGACATCGACCAGCGCTCGATACGATCCGAGGTCGCGCACCGTCGTGAAACCGGCCCTCAGCACCGCGCGCGCATTAGGAATCGAGCTGAATGCGCGTTCAGCCGCGGTGTGCTTGAGTTCGGCCAGCGGATCCTGGTCGACCAGGTCGATGGTCAGGTGCGTGTGCGCATCGATGAGCCCCGGCAGCACGGTGTAGCCGCCGAGATCCAGGACGCTGGCACCCGTCGGTATCGCAATCTGCGGAGCGACCTCGACGATGCGCCCGTCGCGCACCAGGATCATCTGCGGCCCGACGTCGCGCCCCTTCTCGGTATCGATGAGATGGCCCGCGCGGATGACGATGGCGGCCTCCCATGCGNANAGCGGCTGCAAGCAGCCCATCAACAGGATCAAGCCGGCGCAGGCGATGCGTTTACCCATGGTCGAACTCCCGCGGTGCAANGCTAGAACGCCGACGAGGCCAACACGATGTCGGCGTGTCGCCACGCTGCATCGAACCTGCGCGCCACGTCGTGTGCGGCGCTTGCGTGCCCTTGCGCCTTGAGCGCGGCGGCGAGGCCATAGAGTGCCCAGCCGTTGTCCGGGTGATTCCGCAAGTCCTGTCGATACGCCTGCTCCGCCTCGGCGGCCTTGCCCGCTTGCAGCAGCGAGGCGCCCAATTGCTGGCGAACCGGGGAAAACCAATCGCTCGGCTCGTTGTAGGCGAGATGGTCTTCCGCGGTGACCGCCTGCTGGAGCGCGGCCAACGCCTGCTCCGGCTGGTGATCGGCCGTGCAGATCCTCGCGCGCACCACTGGAATGGCCACGGCGAGCACATCGCGCACCGTGTTCAAGCCCGCGCCACTTTCCGCCTGCTTCGAATCCGCGAGCGATTGCATTTTCGCGGCAATTGCCCGCGCTTCGTCGACGCGGCCCTTCGCCGCCAGCGCCATCGCACGCCCGTACAGATAACCGGCTGTGAGACCGGGCAGACGCGCATCGGGCGCCGGCATCGCAAGCAGTTCATCCCACATGCCGAAGCGCACGCGCGCCGTGTATTGCTCGGCCACCTGCCAGTCCGCGCCGGGCATCGCCAGCAGCAGCGCATCGTCGACCGCCTTGCGCGAACCATCGGCGGCCGAGATCGTCTCGGCCTTGCGCCCCTCCATCGCGGCGGAAAATGCCAGGAACTGATAGTTGTGCGCGGAGTACATCGCCGCGTAGTAGTCCGGCGGCCGAGTGTGCGCAACGTAGGCGTCGTCGGCGGCCACGCCGCGCCGGTTCGCTTCGGCGGCTTCTTCGTAGCGACCGACGCGCTGCATGATGTGCGCGGGCATGTGCACCATGTGCCCGGCCGCCGGCATCAGGTCCTTGAGGCGCTCGGCGGAGGCCACGGCTTTTTCCGGATGCGGCGAAGCCTCGAGCGTGTGCACGTAGTAGTGGTTCGCGCCGGGGTGCGTCGGGTCGCGCGCCAGCACCGCTTCCAGCGTTGCGACGATCTCATCGGTGCCCGCCGTGGGCTTGCCATCCGCGCTCCACAGCTTCCACGCGTTGACGTTCATCAAGGCTTCGGCGTACAGCGTCTGCACGTCGGAATCCTTCGGGAACTTGCGCGCCACTTCCTTCATCGCTGCGGCGTATGCGGTCAGCACCGGTATCGCCGTGGTCGGATCGAGCGGCGCCGCGGTCGGGTAACGGCTCGCCAGTGCCTCGATCAGCGCCTGCTCGACCGCACTGCCATGCGAAGCGGCTTGCCGGGCCTTTGCCAACGTATCAAAGGCCACCTGCGCGCGCTCGGCGGTCATGAACGGCAGGTTGTAGTTCGGACCGACCGTCAGGGANACGCCCCAGTAACAGGCGGCGCANGCCGGATCGANCTCGGCGGCACGAGCGAATGAACGCGTGGCCTCATCGTGGTTGAACGCCCACATCATGCGCATGCCCTGGTCGAAATACTGCTGCGCNGCCGGTACGGACGTCGTGATGGCTCGATGGAAATCGCCCAGTCCGTCGAACAGTTGCGCGCCGTGGGCCCATTCCGCGAGCGTGGTCGGCGCATGCATGGGCATGCTGGCCATCGAATTCGCCACCGCAGGCGTGGGTGCAGGCGCCGGAGCGGGCCCATCCTTCGGCAACCGTCCACAGCCGCACAATGCCGCGCCCACCGTGAGTGCAACAATCCAGCGATACTTGTTCATGAGTCACCCCCGTTCCTGCCGCGGATGATATTGCCATGAATCTGCGATTCAATAGGCCATGCACGACCCGTTGAAGGAACTGCTCGAGTGGTATCGCGACGAGATCTCCGCCGCGGCGATGTTCGATGACCTGGCACTGGGCGCCGCTGACGCCGCCGGTGCTTTCAAGTGGCGCACGCTGGCGCGCCTCGAGCGGCACGTGGCCACGCAGCTCGAGGCGGCCCTGGCACAGCGCGGCATGGCGGCGCTCGTGCGCGCGGCAGTCACCGACGAGCGCCCCCGCACCGATGAAGCCAATCCCTACCTGTCATTGACGTGGCGCGGCGCGATGGAGCGCCTCAGGCCTGAGCTCGTGGGCTATGTGCGCGATTTCGAGAAAGCCGAGGCGCGCATGCCCGCGGACCTCAAGGCGCTGGCACGCTTCGTCACGGCGCACGAACAGGCGCTGCTCGACTTCGTCGTGCGCGAACTCGACCACGATGGCCGCGGCGCGCTCGATCCGGTGCTGCGCGTGCTGGGCCTGTCTCCCCAGCAC
>JGI24770J26754_10001269_pt1 | contig 18040 bp, 17 predicted proteins | sample LakOneMetagenome_FD_26754 | JGI IMG/M metagenome (IMG submission 26754) | reverse complement strand
GCAGTTTTGAAGGTTGGATTCGCCGAATTATGATAAACGAATGTATTTCATATATCAGAGTTCAAAAAAAAGTAAAGTTCATTGAAGATAGTTCTGATGACTATCAGAATCTAGAAAGTTTCAATAATATCGAAAGTCAGTTTTCTGTGGATGATATTCAATCTTTAATAGACAGTTTGCCAGACGGATATAAAATGGTTTTCAATTTATATTGTATAGAAGGATTCAAGCATCAAGAAATTGCAACTTTATTAAATATTAATGAAGGAACATCAAAATCGCAATTATCGCATGCTCGAAAAATGCTGCAAGAACAAATTAATACGTTAAAAAATTACACAAATGAAATCGCCACTAAAAAAGGTTTGTTGTAAACAAACACCAAATAATAAAAAGCGATAACATATTTGACCTTAAAAAAATAATATCAACAAATATGAAACCGAATAAAGTAGAAACCCAAATAAAAGAGCAATTGAATGCTCGCGAAATCCAACCTAGCGAAATGGCTTGGGACAGATTAGACGCCATGTTNTCAGTAGCTGAAGAAAAAAAAACAATGCGTTCGCCTTTTCTTACCTTTCGATTTATTGGAATTGCTGCCAGCGTTTTGGTATTAGTGTCGCTTGGTTTGTTTTTCTTCAATCAAAAAGGAATCAGCACTAAACCTGAAAATAATGTAGTTGTAAATGAAAAAGTAAAACAAAATAAATCAAAAGAAAATACAACCACTATTAATGGAAATACAGGAATTGATAATGACGGTTTAGAAGGGTTTAAACAACAAGAAGACCAAGTTGCAGCAGCTACAAACAATAATTCATCNACAAACAANAANTCATCATCGAGTTTCAATCAAAACAATCAAAACAATCAAAAAACAACNATCAAATCATTAATTAATCAAGAAAAAGAAGTTCAAATCCAAAAGCAAGAAGCTGTTGCTCAAAAAGAACTTCCGGAAGTAGCTTCTCCAAAAGAAAACGTTCTTTCAAAAACAAATCCTGTAAATGTTGACGACTTATTAGCATCGGTAGAAAAAACACCAAAATCGAATGCTAAACCTAAAGTAAAAGTCAATGCCAACAGTCTTTTATCTCAAGTCGACGGAGAATTAGACCAATCATTTAGAGACAAAGTTTTAACCAAAATCAACAAAAATTACCAAGAGGTAAAAGTGGCTTTGGCTACTAGAAATCAAGAATAAAAAATCATTAATCACTTAATAAATCAGAAATCATGAGAAATTTTACCATTTACTTAGCACTCTCACTATGCCTTTTTGCAAGCAAATTATTGGCACAAGAAACGAACTCTAAAGACGAACAAGCAAAGCAAACATTTGAAGCCAAAGCCAAAGCCATCGGTGATAAAATAGAGAAAATTACATCCGAAGAAAAAGCTACTTTGAAAATTGAAGTGGAAGAAGTAAACGTTCAATTAGAAAAAGGAACGATTACCAAAGAACAAGCCGACGATAAAAAGAAAAAATTAGCCGAAGCTAGAGCTACTATTATTGAAAACAGAATTACTGTTGCTCAAGAGGAATTGAAAGATTTAGTCCAAGCAAAAGTGGACGGAAAATTGGCAGAATATTCTAAAAAACATACTTTTTCAATTGATTGGAATAGTAAAAACGATACCGTTCATAAATCAGAAAAAAGAACCACTTCACAATTTGTATTTGCAACAGGAATCAATAATTTGGCTACAGATGGTAAAGTGGCAGGTTCCGATTTTAGATATTTAGGTTCGCATTTTTACGAATGGGGAAACACTTACAATACAAGATTGTTAAAAAACAACAATTTATTACACTTAAAATACGGATATTCTGTAATGTACAACAATCTTCGTCCAACCGACAATAGAGTATTTGTAAAAAATGGAGATCAAACTAATTTAGAAGTGAGTGCGACTCATTTAGACGATTCTCGTTTTAGAAATGTGTATTTAGTAGCGCCACTTCATTTAGAATTTGATTTCTCAAAAAATAAATCTAAAGACGGAAAAGCCTTTTTTCAATCACACCAAAGCGTTCGAGTTGGACTAGGAGGATATGCAGGTTTCCGATTGAAATCAAAACAATTTCAAATATTTGAAGATACCGACGGAAATGACATCACGGTTAAAGAAAAAGGCGATTTTAATGTAAATAGTTTTATCTATGGAGTAAGTGCTTACATCGGTTACAAAGAAACGAGCTTGTATGTAAAATACGATTTGAATCCAATGTTCGAAAACAATACGGTGAAACANAATAACATTTCGCTAGGAGTACGATTCGATTTCAATTAAATTTTGTTTAGGTTAGTTATATTTTCTAANGGCATCCTTATTTGAAGGATGCCTTTTTTATTTGTAGAATTTCGTGCCATTGTGGCAAAAAAACTTTTAACTTTGAAACCTTAGAACCTTTAATCTTAGAACCTAAAATTGATTACCAAAGAAACCATAGATAAAGTATACGAAGCAGCTCGAGTTGAAGAAGTTATTGGCGATTTTGTGCAATTAAAACGCGCCGGAAGTAACTTTAAAGGACTGAGTCCGTTCTCTGATGAGCGATCGCCTTCGTTTATGGTCTCGCCTGCCAAAGGGATTTGGAAAGATTTTAGTTCGGGAAAAGGCGGAAATGCCATTGCATTCATCATGGAGCATTCGCAGTTTTCCTATCCAGAAGCTATTCGCTATTTAGCCAAAAAATATAATATCGAAATTGAAGAAACCGAGCTTTCTGACGAAGATAAAGTGGTGGCTAACGAACGCGAAAGTTTGTTTTTGGTTTCCGAATTTGCTTCCAAATATTTTCAAGATATTTTATTAAATTCAGAAGAAGGAAAAGCAATTGCCTTAACCTATTTTAAAGAACGTGGTTTTACAAATGATACCATAAAAAAGTTTGGTTTGGGATATTCGCCTTCCACATGGGATGCTTTAACTAAAGAGGCGCTCGGAAAAGGGTATAAGTTAGAATTTCTTGAAAAAACTGGATTGACTATTGTTGGTGAAGACAAGCAATTTGACCGATTTAAAGGTCGTGTGATGTTTCCTATTCAGTCGATGTCGGGTCGCGTGTTGGGTTTCGGTGGTCGTATTTTAACCAACGATAAAAAAGCAGCTAAATATTTAAATTCACCAGAAAGTGATTTGTATCACAAGAGCAAAGTGTTGTACGGAATTTATCATGCCAAACAATCCATAGCTAAAAATGACAACTGTTATTTGGTAGAAGGGTATACCGATGTAATTCAGATGCACCAAGCCGGAATTGAAAATGTGGTATCTTCTTCGGGAACGGCATTAACGCCCGATCAAATTCGATTAATTAATAGGTTAACCAAAAATGTTACGGTACTTTTTGATGGCGATGCTGCTGGTTTACGTGCTTCCATTCGTGGAATCGATTTGATTCTGGAAGAAGGTATGAACGTAAAAGTGTGTACATTTCCTGATGGAGAAGATCCTGATAGTTTTGCTAAAAAAACACCTTTACAAGATTTGATTCAGTATTTTGAAGACAATGCGATGGATTTTATTCAATTCAAAGCATCACTTTTAATGAAAGATGCTAAGAATGATCCAATCAAAAAAGCCGATTTAATTCGCGATATGGTAGCCAGTATTTCTAAAATTCCAGACCGCATTAAGCGTGAAATCTACATTCAGGAAGTATCTAGAATTATGGATATTTCGGAAGATGTTTTATTTAATACATTGGCACAGCTCGTTAAAAAGGATATTGTAGAGTTAGGTAAAAAACACAAAGAAGAGCAAACTGCATTTGAAGTTCATAAAAATGAAAATGTAGTAGCAACAGCCAATATTGACATTCAATATGAATTGGAACATAAAATCATAGAAATCCTTCTCNTTTATGGTAATGTTGAAGATGAATTTGAAGATATTTTGTTAAAAGCAAATGAAGCAGGTGAAATGATCGAGGTTAAAGAATTGAATAAATACAAAGTGTATCAGCGTGTTTATTTGAGTCTGCATGAAGATGAAACCGAATTAGCTAATCCTCTATTCAGAGATATTTATAATGATTTAATAAATTACTTTAATCAAAATGAAACCTTTGAATTAGAGAAATATTTATCCCAATTATCACCAGAATTAGCTCAAGAAGTTACCTCAATTTTAATGAACGACGAACGGTATTCTTTAGATAATTGGGAAGCAAAAAATATTTTTGTAAAAGCAAAAGACAAAACCATAAGTCAATATGTTTCCGAAACGATATTGACTTTAAGATGGCTGTTGGTGAGTAAGATTATTAAGGAATTACAGGCGTCTGTTTCGAGTGATTCAGAAGTCGATAATCACGAAATATTATTAGGGGTGCGAGATTATAATGAGCTTACCAATATGTTTTCAAAAAAACTTGGAAGAGTAATTTCTAGACATAATTAAAAAATGGCATAAAAAACAAAATCCCAAATTCTTGGTTGTATAAGAATTTGGGATTTTTTATTAGATGTATATTTAAACAATGTCCAAAGTCTTGGCTTTGTTCACCAAATCAACTAAATTGGTTACATTCAACTTTTGTAAAAGACGAAGTTTGTATGTTGAAATTGTTTTTTCGTTTAATCCTAATACTTTAGAAATTTCGTTGTTTTTCTTTCCGTCGCATAAATAACGCAATACTTCTATTTCTCTGTTCGATAATTTTCGGTACAAGCGTTCACTTTTATTTTGTTTTGCAATTAAAGCTAAATTTTTCTTTATGGCATCACTTAGCATAATAATTCCTTGATGCACCCTAATGATAGTTGTGCCAAGGGTTTCCAACTTAGAAGATTTATGTACAAATCCTGCAACACCAGCTTTAATGGCATTAGGCGCATAAATTTGTTCGTTCAAACTTGTAAAAACTAGAACTTTCGTGTTTGGAAAGTTTTTAATAATTGCTTTTAGTTCGTAAATACTTTTCAAACCGTCTAATTCGAGGTCAATAACTAAGACGTTAATCTCTTTATTTCTTAAGGCATCTGGAACCATGTAAAAACTTCCGACATTCGAAACTACACTAATTTCAGGATGATCTTTAAAATATGATTTTACGCCATAATGTACCACAGGGTAATTATCGGCAAGGCAAACTGTTATCATAATTTTAATTTTTAAGAGCCAATTTTTTTAATGAAACTATTGTAAAGTTAATCAAAAAATGCTAATTTTTTAATAAATATTTAATTATTCTCTAAAGGAATTTGGAATTTCGCACACTGGAATCGGCTCCATCTTGTGTTTATTTACGAAATTAAGGCGTTTATAGATTTCAAAAACTTTTTTTTCTCTGTGCGAAAAATCTTCGGGTTTTTTACCTTTTTCATCTTGGAGCATGGCCCACTCCAATTCATCATAACTAGCACCCAATTGATCTTCGTCGGTACGATTATCTCCAAACAAACCATCGGTTGGTGCTGCTTTTTGAATGGATTCTGGAATGTGTAAATATAACCCTAGCGCATACACATCGCTTTTCATTAAATCGGCTATCGGACTCACGTCTACTCCGCCATCGCCATATTTTGTGTAAAAACCAACGCCAAAATCTTCTACTTTATTCCCTGTGCCAGCCACAAGATAGCCGTGAATTCCAGCAAAATAATATAAAGTTGTCATGCGTAAACGTGCACGAGTATTGGCTAACGACAAATGGTATTTGGCTTCGTTGTCACTTTGTGGAACTTCGGCCTTAAAAGTTTCGTATATTGGAGTTAAGTTGGCTTCTGCTCGACTTACATTTGAAAATCTTTTTTGCAATTGATCAATATGTTCTCTACCACGACTCACTTGGTTTTGAGCCTGATGAATCGGCATTTCTACGCATAAAGTGGGTAAGCCAGTTTGTGCGCATAGGGTAGATGTTACAGCCGAATCAACGCCGCCAGAAATTCCCACAACAAAACCACTTACTTTTGCGTTATTAGCATAAGTTTTTAACCAGCTTACTATATGTTCGTTTACTTTCTCAACCTGAATGGTGCTTTTTTTAGCCATAGTTTAGGAATGAATTAAGATTTGGTAATGTATATTTGCAAAAATATTAAATAAAAAATGAAAAGATATATTTCACTTATTATTATTAGCTTAATACTTTTTTCGTGTGATAAGAAAAGTAAGGTCGAACGTGCCGTNGATGAAATNCCAGTTCAAATGAAATTNATTCGTTTTGAACAGGCTTTTTTTGACGCAAAACCAGAAGGTTTACCAAGAGTTAAAGCCGATTTTCCTGATTTTTTTCCGCCAAATACACCAGATGAGGTTTGGATAGAAAAAATGCAAAACCCTCAGTGGAGGGAATTGTATAAAGAAGTAGAGAAAAAGTACAAAAATTTTAATTCGGAGCAGGCCGAAATAGAAGACTTGTTTAAACACATTAAATACTATTTCCCAACAGTTATTACGCCACAGATATATACCGCGATTGGCGAAATGGATTATTTAAATAAAACGATTTATGCTCATGATAAATTAATTATTGCCTTGGAGTTGTATTTAGGAAAAGATCATAAGTTCTATAAAAATGAGTTCCCCGAATATTTAAGACAGAATTTTGAGCAAAGACAAATGATGCCCGATATTGTTTCTAGTTTTGCTTTTGGAATTTTGCCTCCACCCAAAGACAAAGAATTAATTTCGTTGATGATTAGTGCTGGAAAAGAATTGTATTTAAAAGATATTTTATTACCCGATTATACTGATGCAGAGCGAATAGGATATTCGGAAGAACAAATTAAATTTTGTCAAGAAAACGAAAGCTATATGTGGGAAAATTTTGTGAGTAATAAATTGCTTTTTAGTACTGATTCTAGATTGCCTAATCGTTTTATAAATTTAGCTCCGTTTTCTAAATTCTATTTGGAAATTGATAATGATACACCAGGTCGAGTAGGNCAATGGGTAGGATGGCAAATTGTGCGTTCTTTTATGGAAAATAACGAAATTTCGGTGCAACAATTGCTGAAAATGGATGCTAAAACAATATTTGAAAAATCAAAATACAAACCTAAAAAAAATGACTAAAAATACTACTTCAGAAATAAAATTTGAAATTGGATTAGATGAAAATAAAGTGCCAGAATCACTTTCTTGGACTGCTCAAGACGGCGGAATTGTAAACGAAGAAGCTAAAGCAATTATGTTGTCTATTTGGGATAGCAAAAATAAAGAAACCTTACGTATTGATTTATGGACAAAAGANATGCCTGTAGACGAAATGAANATTTTCTTCCATCAAACGTTGGTTGCCATGGCAGATACATACGAGAAAGCCACTCAAGACGACAAAATGTCTAATACAATGCGTGATTTTTGTGATTACTTCGCGGAGAAATTAGAATTAAAAGAATAAAAAAAGGCTCTCATTCGAGGGCCTTTTTTATGGTATTAAAACTCATTTAAATCTTTATAAACTTCACTATTAATTTCTTCAATATAATTTAATAGAGCGTCTTTACCGGTTCCTTCTGTGGCCGAGGTAACAAAATAAGGAGGTATTTCTTCCCAGTTGTGGGCGTGAAGTTGCTTTTTGTAGGCCGCTATATGAGAGTCAATTTTTGTCTTACTAATTTTATCAGCTTTGGTAAAAATAATGCAAAAAGGCACTTCGGTTTCACCTAAATATTCTATAAATTCTAAATCAATTTTCTGAGCTTCAAGTCGAATGTCAATTAGCACAAAAGCACAAACCAATTGGGCTCTACTTTCAAAATAATCGGTAATAAATTCTTGAAAAACTTGTTTGGTTTTTTTAGAAACTCTGGCATAACCGTAACCTGGTAAATCAACCAAAAACCAATTGGAATTGATTTTAAAATGGTTTATTAATTGCGTTTTTCCTGGTTTTCCAGAGGTTTTAGCCAAATTTTTATGATTGGTAATCATGTTGATTAACGATGACTTTCCAACATTAGAACGACCAATAAAGGCATATTCTGGCAAACGTTCCGTCGGACATTTAGTTACATCAGAATTGCTAATTATAAATTCGGCAGTAGTTATTTTCATGGCTAGTTTTTTACTTGCTTACTTGAGGGTTTTTCAAGGTTTCACTTTTTTCATTCAACCATACTTCAAGTAATCTATTAAATTCTTCGGGTTGCTCCATCATCGCAGCATGCCCACATTTATCAATCCAATATAAGTTTGAATTGGGTAAAAGAGTGTCGAATTCAACGGCAACTTCTGGAGGCGTAACCGTGTCATTTTTACCCCAAATAATACAAGTTGGAACGTGCATTTTTGGCAAATCTTTTGCCATATTGTGTCTAATAGCGCTTTTGGCAATAGTTAATGTTTTGATAAGTTTGATGCGATCGTTTGCCATTGCATATACTTCATCAACCATTTCTTTTGTGGCGATTTTTGGATCATAAAAAACAGCTTCAGCTTTTTTCTGAATATAGTCATAATCACCTCTTCTAGGATAACTGTCTCCCATAGCGCTTTCATACAAGCCTGAACTNCCGGTAATTACAAGCCCAAGCATCTTTTCAGGATACATTTTGGTATGGTACAAAGCAATATGTCCACCAAGAGAATTTCCTAACAAAATAACTCTTTCAAATCCTTTAAAAGTAATAAAGTCTTTTACGTATTTGGCAAAAGCTTTTACGTTAGTTTTTAATATATTTTGCGTGTATATTGGCAATTCCGGAATTACAATTTTATAACCTCTTTGAGAGAAATATTCGGCAACTCCATCAAAATTACTAAGACCTCCCATCAAGCCATGTAAAATGACAATTGGTGTGCCTTCGCCAACTTCTAAATAACTATATCGACCTTCCTTTTTAATGATTTTATCCATTTTAAAACCCTTTTTTTCAATTGTTACAAATATAGCTTTTTATCTATAAAATCATAGTGTTTGCTCAAATATTTAGGGTTTGTTATTCTCTTTTTTATGTTTTTTAAAAAACCATATAATGACTTAATTACCAACATTTCAACTACTTGTTTCATTAAAATTGTAAAATCAAAAAAAAATATTTTTTATTAAATATTTCTCAGTAATATCCCATTTCAGGTTGTTTTATTTTGAAAAACACTAAGATTTTTAACATTTTATTGCTTATTTATGGAGTCCTTTTAATTTGAGCTGAATTGTAATTTTTTAAAAGTGGTAAAACTTATTAACAAAGTGGTAGAAAGTGGTAAAAGGTGGTAAAATATTTTATATTTTTGCTCAAATCATTTAATTACTAAGTTTTTGAACTCAATAATCGGAACATACGAATGTAAAGTTGATGCCAAAGGAAGGCTGCTTTTGCCAGCGCCTTTCAAAAAGCAATTGGCTGCTTCGCTTCAAGACGGATTTGTCTTGAAACGTTCTGTATTTCAGCCATGTCTGGAGTTGTATCCGATGACAGAATGGAATTTAATGATGCAAAAAATTAATAAACTCAACCGATTTGTAAAGAAGAATAACGATTTTATTCGTCGTTTTACTGCAGGGGTAAAAGTGGTTGAAATTGATAATCTAGGACGATTGTTAGTTCCGAAAGATTTGACCAATTTCGCTCATATTTCTAAAGATATTGTTTTGTCTTCGGCGGTAAATATTATCGAAATCTGGGATAAAGAGTTGTACGAAAAAGCAATTGATGATTCTGTTGTAGATTTTGCCGATTTGGCTGAAGATGTAATGGGTAATGTAAATGACGACGAGAATGGAATATCATAATCCGGTTTTATTAAAAGAAACTGTCGATGGTTTGAATATTAAACCTGATGGAGTTTATGTTGATGTTACTTTTGGTGGTGGCGGACATTCNAANGAAATTTTGAGCCGACTTGGTGCCAACGGAAAATTATTCGGATTTGATCAAGATGAGGACGCTTGGGAAAATGCTTTACCAGATGAACGGTTCACGCTGATTCAAGAAAATTTTAGATTTATCAAACGGTTTTTAAGATTTCATGGCATTAAACAAGTCGATGGAATTTTAGCTGATTTAGGGGTTTCATCACACCAATTTGATGTGCCAGAACGNGGATTTTCAACACGATTTGATGCCGATTTGGACATGAGAATGAGTAAGAAAAACGACTTGGATGCTTATAAAGTAATCAACGAATATGATGAAGCTAATTTGAAAAGAGTGTTCTTAGATTATGGAGAATTGAAAATTGCTCCGGCTTTAGCAAGAACTATTATTGACGCCAGAGAATTCAAAGCAATTAGCACAACAGATGAGTTGAAATTGATTTTGCAACGCTTTTTACCAGACCAATTTAAAAATAAAATATTAGCTCAAATTTATCAAGCAATCCGAATTGAAGTAAATCAAGAAATGGATGTGTTGAAAGAGTTTTTAGAACAGTCGTTAGATATTTTAAAGCCNGAAGGTAGNTTGAGTGTGATATCCTATCATTCGTTAGAAGACCGATTGGTGAAGCGTTTCATGAAAAACGGACTGTTTGATGGTGAGCCTGAACGAGATTTTTTTGGAAACTTTTCAGTTCCATTTAAATTAATNGGAAAGTTAATAGTCCCAACAGAAGAAGAAATAAAAATNAACAATAGAGCNAGAAGNGCAAAACTTAGAATAGCAGAAAAAAAATAATGAAAGGNGGCGTTTACAACATATTAAAAGCAAGATTTTTGGTCAATGAAGACGCTACTAAAAACTGGCGTTTTATTCTTTTTATAGTAGTTCTNGCGATTATTATGATTGCTAATTCACACCGATTTGATCAAAAAATATTCAAAATAGCTGATTTAACTAATGAAGTTAAAGAATTGCGTTCCGAGTTTGTAGACCGTCGTTCGGAATTGATGAAATTGAAAATGGAATCGACAGTTTCTGCAAAAATGGAACAAAGAGGCGTTTTTCCATCTCAAGTTCCACCACAAAAAATAAAAGTTAAAAAAACAGAAGAAAAAAGTTTTTTCAAAAAGTTATGGCAGTAGAAGATAAAAATATTTCTTATCGCATTTACTTAGTTGCTTTTGCTATCTTTTTAGGTGGCATCGCAATTACGGTAAAACTCACTAATATACAGTGGGTAGAAGGAGATTATTATCGAAAATTAGCCAAAGAACGCACCGTAAAAACATNCGTAATTCCAGCTAATAAAGGAAATATCTATTCCGCTGANGGAAGTTTGTTGGCTACTTCTATTCCTAATTATACNATNCGTTTTGATGCAGTNGCACCAAAAGCAAGCGATTTTGACTCCAAAGTCGATTCGTTAGCATTGAGTTTGTCTAAACTTTTAGGGAAACCAAGTTCGTATTACAATTCGCTTTTGAGAAATGCACGCACCAGTAAAAGTCGCTATACTTTAATTGCAGAAGATTTAAGTTATACCGAATATGCNAGAATTAAAAAAATGCCCCTTTTTAATAAAGGNGCCTACAAAGGAGGCATCATTGTAGAACAAAAAACAGTGCGTGAACATCCAATTGGCATTATCGCCGAGCGAACTATTGGATATGATCGAGTTGATGAAGAAGGNTNTAGAAAACGTGTTGGAATTGAAGGTGCTTTCGGAAAATACTTAAACGGAAAAGACGGTAAAATTTTAAAGCAAAAAATTGCCAAAGGGCAATGGAAACCTATTCGTGATGTAAACGAAGTTGACCCTCAAGACGGTTACGACGTGATTTCAACTATTGATGTCTACATTCAAGATATTGCGCATCACGCTTTGTTAAAACAATTAGAAGAATATGGTGCAGAACATGGTTGTGTAGTGGTGATGGAAACCAAAACGGGTCAAGTTAAAGCCATTTCAAATCTAGGAAGAGATGAAAAATCAGGAAATTATTATGAGACTATTAATTATGCCGTTGCCGAAGCACATGAACCGGGTTCGACGTTTAAATTAGTCGACATGATTGCATTACTTGATGATCATAAGGTCGATACAAGTATGGTGTATGATAGTCGTGGTGGAATTATTGATTACAGAGGAAGAAAGGTGCGTGATTCTCATGAAGGCGGTTACGGTAAGGTATCGTTAGCCAGAGGTTTTGAAGTTTCTTCTAATACCATCATGGTGCAAGCCGTTTATGAAAATTATAAAAGTAATCCAGAAGAGTTTGTCAATAGAATTGATAAAATGGGATTAAACAAGCCACTTGGATTGCCTTTTCAAGGAGAAGGAACGCCACGAATTCCGCATCCATCTGAAAAAAGTTGGAATCCTATTTCATTGCCATGGATGGCATTTGGATATGGAGTTGCTGTTACACCATTGCAAACCTTAACCTTGTATAATGCCATAGCCAATAATGGTGAAATGGTAAAACCGCAATTCGTTTCGGAAATCAAGGAATGGAATAAAACCATTAAAAAGTACGACAAGCAAGTCATCAATCCTAAGATATGTTCCGACGAAACGATTAAGAAATTGAAAGCAATTTTGAAAAATGTGGTTAAAAAAGGAACGGCTTCTAAATTGTATTCCAAAGATTTTTCAATGGCAGGAAAAACCGGAACTGCAGCTGCAGGTTACGGAACTAACGGAGGTAGTGATAAATACTACATTTCCTCATTTGTGGGTTATTTTCCTGCAGAAAACCCGAAATATTCGTGCATTGTAGTGGTTCATAAACCGAATACTTCAAATAATAATTATTACGGAGCCGATGTAGCCGGGCCAGTTTTTAAAAGAATCGCTCANAAAATTTTTACCGATGCACCTTCAACCAATGAAATTAAAGACATCGATAAAAAAATAGCGAAACAAGAATACAAATACAGCGAGTATTTTGCGAAAGCACAATCCGTTAAAAATACGATTCCTAATTTAAAAGGAATGGCCGGAATGGATGCCGTAGCGCTACTNGGAAATTTAGGTTTGAAAGTAAAAGTAAAAGGCATCGGAAAAGTAAAAAGCCAATCCATTCCTGCTGGAGAACCATTGATTAAGAATTCAACTATAATATTAGAATTATCGTGATTGTTTTAAAANACATATTATATAAAGTAGCGATTGAANCCGTTAAGGGTTCAACAGAAATTGCTGTGAATAAAATCGAATTTGATTCAAGAAAAATTCAAGAAAACGACGTTTTTGTTGCTATTCGAGGAACAGTTTCTAATGGACATGATTTCATTGAGAAAGCAATTGGTCTTGGAGCTACAGCAGTTATTTGCGATACTCTTCCAGAAGATATTAAATCAGGTATCACCTACATTCAAGTGAACGATACCAATTCGGCTTTGGCTTTTATGGCTAATAATTTTTACGACAATCCATCGTCTAAATTACGATTGGTCGGAATTACAGGTACGAATGGAAAAACCACTATTGCTTCTTTATTATATCAATTGTTTAAAAAAGCAGGTTATAAAGTGGGATTGCTTTCGACAGTTAAAATAATGGTGGATGATATTGAATACAAAGCAACACATACCACTCCCGATTCTTTAACAATCAATCATTTTTTAAATGAAATGGTTGCTATGGGTTGTGAATTTTGTTTTATGGAAGTGAGTTCTCATGGAATTCATCAGAAAAGAACCGAAGGATTGCACTTTGAAGGTGGTGTTTTTACCAATTTATCGCACGATCATTTAGATTATCATCCCACATTTGCAGAGTATAGAGATGTAAAAAAATCATTTTTTGATCATTTACCAAAAACGGCTTTTGCTTTGACCAATATCGATGACAAAAACGGTTTAGTAATGTTGCAAAATACCTATGCAAAAAAATTAACCTACGCACTTAAATCGTATTCTGATTATAAAGCACAGATTTTAGAAAACCAATTATCGGGATTGTTGTTAAAAATTAATGAACAAGAAGTTTGGGTAAAATTAATCGGAACGTTCAATGCATATAATTTATTGGCTATCTACGGAACGGCTGTTCAATTAGGGTTGGAGAATCTTGAAGTATTGCGCTTGTTGTCGGAGTTGGAAAGTGTTTCGGGACGATTTCAATTTATTGTTTCCAATGAAAAAATTACCGCAATTGTCGATTATGCACACACACCAGACGCTTTGGAAAACGTGTTAAAAACCATCAACGATATTCGTACTAAAAACGAGCAGTTAATTACTGTAGTAGGTTGTGGCGGTGATCGTGATAAAACAAAAAGACCAATTATGGCAAACATCGCTACGCAAATGAGCGATAAAGTAATTATCACTTCGGATAATCCAAGAACGGAAAACCCAGCTACAATTATTGCCGAAATGGAAGCTGGAGTTGAACCTCAAAATTACAAAAAGTCACTTTCTATTGAAGATAGAAAACAAGCCATAAAAACTGCCTGTCAATTAGCAAATGCTAATGATATTATTCTAATTGCCGGAAAAGGACACGAAACCTATCAAGAAATTAATGGTGTTCGCCACGATTTTGACGATATGAAAATAGTTAAAGAATTTTTAGAACAATTAAACAAGTAACACAACAAACCTGACCAATATGTTATACTACTTATTTGAATATTTAGACAAAACGTTAGACGTTCCAGGTACTGGAGTGTTTCAATATATCACCTTTCGATCGGCATTAGCTCTGATATTATCATTAATGATTTCAACTATTTATGGTAAAAAAATCATTATGTTTTTAAGAAACCAACAAGTTGGAGAAACTGTTCGTGAATTAGGCTTGGCAGGTCAAACTCAAAAAGCAGGAACGCCAACGATGGGAGGATTAATCATCATTATTGCGACTTTAATTCCTGTACTATTATTAACCAAATTGAATAATATATACATCGTCCTTTTGATTATTACCACGCTTTGGATGGGAACTATTGGTTTTATTGACGATTACATCAAAATCTTCAAAAAAGATAAGCAAGGGTTGAAAGGAATTTTTAAAGTAATTGGTCAAGTCGGATTGGGTTTAATTGTTGGATCAGTGCTTTATTTCAGTCCAGGGGTAACGGTTAGAGAAAAATCGGCGCGTCCTATTACCTTTAATCAAACAGAGAATGTAATCAGCCAACCTGCTAAAGAAGTAAAGTCGACGGTTACGACCATTCCTTTCATGAAAAANAACGAATTGGATTANGCCAAAATATTGGAGCCGTTTACAGAGGATTATCAAAAATGGGCTTGGTTGGTGTTTATTCCTATTGTGATTTTCATCATCACTGCCGTTTCAAATGGCGCTAATCTTACTGACGGAATTGATGGATTGGCGGCCGGAACTTCAGCCATATCCGTTTTAGCCTTGGGTATTTTTGCTTTCGTTTCGGGTAATATTATTCTTTCCGATTATTTGAACGTGATGTATATCCCAAATTCAGGAGAAATGACGGTGTTTATTGCGGCTTTCGTTGGGGCACTTATCGGATTTTTATGGTACAATTCGTATCCAGCATCAGTATTTATGGGCGATACCGGAAGTTTAACAATTGGTGGAATCATAGCTGTTTTAGCCATTTCGGTTCGTAAAGAAATGTTGTTGCCAGTGTTGTGTGCTATCTTTTTTGCCGAAAGCGCTTCTGTAATTATACAAGTAACTTATTTTAAATATACCAAAAAACGATTTGGCGAAGGCAGACGCGTGTTTTTAATGTCGCCCTTACACCATCATTACCAAAAGAAAGGGTATCACGAAAGTAAAATTGTGACTCGTTTTTGGATTGTTACGATTCTTTTAGCTATCGTTTCAATTGTAACATTAAAATTAAGATAATGCCAAGGTTAGTAGTGCTCGGAGGCGGTGAAAGTGGCGTTGGGACGGCCATTTTAGGGAAGAAAAAAGGATATGATGTTTTTGTATCCGATTTTGGAAAAATAAAAGAAAATTATAGAGAAGTTCTTATCATTAATGGCATACAATGGGAAGATGAACAGCATACAGAAGCTTTAATTCTGAATGCCGATGTAGTGATGAAAAGCCCTGGAATTCCTGAGAAAGCTCCGATAATAAAAAAATTAGTAGCGCAACAAATTCCAGTCATTTCTGAAATTGAATTTGCATCCAAATTTACCGATGCAATCACTATAGGTATCACAGGAAGTAACGGCAAAACCACCACCACATCATTAACCTACCACATTTTAAAACAAGCTGGATTGAATGTAGCGATAGGAGGAAATATAGGAAAGAGTTTTGCTTGGCAAGTAGCTGATGAAAATTATGATGTGTATGTGTTGGAATTGAGTAGTTTTCAATTGGACGGAATCATCGATTATAAACCACATATAGCAATCATCACCAACATTAGTCCTGATCATTTAGACCGATATGATTATATATATGAGAATTATATCAATTCTAAATTTAGAATAACAATGAATCAAACCGAAGAAGATTTCCTTATTTACGATGCAGATGATGAGGCAATTAACGGATGGTTGCAAAATAACAAAGTAAAAGCACAATTAATTCCGTTTTCAATTTCAAAACCAGTTGAAAATGGAGCATTTTTAAACAACAATACTATGGAAATTAACATCAACGAAGAAGAGTTTTTAATGGAAACAACTCAAATGGCTCTTGAAGGAAAACATAACATGAAAAATGCTATGGCTGCTACTTCTGTCGCACAACTGATGAAAATCAGAAAGCAAACTATTCGTGAAAGTTTGTCTAATTTCCAAGGAGTTGAACACCGATTAGAAAAAGTGCTTAAAATTCAAAATGTACAATATGTAAACGATAGTAAAGCTACTAACGTAAACGCTACATTTTTTGCTTTAGACAGCATGACAACTCCAACTGTTTGGATTTTAGGAGGTGTGGATAAAGGAAACGATTACACCGAATTGATGGCCTTAGTTCATGAAAAAGTAAAAGCAATTATCTGCCTTGGCGTTGATAATAAGAAAATAATTGATGCTTTCGGAAATGTAGTCGACATGATGGTAGAAGTTGATAACATGCACGATGCCGTAAACACCGCGAGACATATTGCTGAAAAAGGAGATACCGTTCTTTTATCTCCAGCATGTGCGAGTTTCGATTTGTTTCAAAACTACGAAGACAGAGGGAATCAATTTAAAAGAGAAGTAAGAAATTTGTAATATCAGATAGTAGATTTTAAATATTAGATATGACAAACGATGAACTTAAAAATAGAACAAAGCATTTTTCTTTAGCTGTTTTAAATCTAATTGAACAAATGCCCAATTCAATGTCGACTCGGGTTGTTATAAATCAAATAGCTAAAAGTGCAACTTCAGTTGGAGCTAATTACAGAGTAGTTTGCAGAGCTAGAAGTGATAAAGAGTTTGTAGCTAAATTAAATATAGTTTTAGAAGAAGCAGATGAATCTCAGTTTTGGTTAGAAATTATTAAAGAGAAGAATTGGTTGAACTCATCAGAATTAGAATTTCTTTTAAAAGAATCAAACGAATTGGTGGCAATATTTGTATCAACATTAAAAACAGTAAATAATAGAATAAATAAAAATTAAATTACAAATCAAGATATCTAATATCTAAAATCTAATATCTAAAATCTAATATTAAATGAAAGAACTAATAAACAGTTTAAAAGGAGATAAAGTTATTTGGGCATTTGTGGCCCTTTTGGCGTTGTTTTCCTTTATGCCTGTTTTTAGTGCGAGTAGCAATTTGGCCTACATGCGTCATGGTTCAGGTAACGCCATCACGTATTTGCTAAAACACGCTATTCAGATTTTTTTTGGATTTATTATTATTTATCAAATACACAAAATCCCGTATCATTATTTTAGAGGAATTTCTAGAATTGCATTGCCAATTGTTTGGGTGCTATTAATATATACATTGGTCAAAGGAACAGTGGTTGAAGGCGCCAATGCCAGCCGTTGGATTAACATTCCGTTTATCGGAATCTCGTTTCAAACGTCAACCTTAGCAGCCATCGTATTGTATGTTTACGTGGCTCGATATTTATCCAAATCTCGTGACACACCACCTACTTTTAAAGCATCTCTTTTTGATTTGTGGTTGCCGGTTTTTGTAACTATTATGCTAATCTTACCAGCCAATTTTTCGACTGCAGCGTTGATTTTTGCCATGGTAACCATGCTTACTTTTATAGGAAGATATCCCATAAAATACATAGGTACTATTATCGGCATGGGAATAGTAGCTTTTTCAATGTTTATATTGGT
>JGI24770J26754_10001259_pt1 | contig 18112 bp, 11 predicted proteins | sample LakOneMetagenome_FD_26754 | JGI IMG/M metagenome (IMG submission 26754) | reverse complement strand
CCCGCATCGCGCATCAAGAACCTGACACGCACACATGACTACCGGCTCACGACAGCAGGGACGTGCGCGGGCACGATACGCATGCCTCCCGAATGCGCTGTNGCGCGCTTCAACCGCGGCCCATGCCGCCGCCCGAACCTGATCCCTGACGTTCGGACTATTGCACAGCAATAGTGATGTAGTTTAGTATAACACCTATATTGCTACCCCCGAGGCGACCTCCGATGCGCTCCAAGCCCCGCAATTCCCGCGTTTCCCCGAGTTTCGCCGCCGTTCGCACCGGTTTGCTCGCCCTCTCGCTGGCAGTCCTTGCGGCTTGTGGCGGAGGTGGCAAGGGCAAGGATGAAACCACCGCTCAGGCATCGGTCCCGGTCGAGGTCGCGACCGCCTCGCACCAGTCGATCACCGCGAACTATTCCGGTACCGCCACGCTGGAGGCGGTCGGCGATGCGCAGGTCGTCTCCAAGACCAGCGGCATCGTGTTGCAACTGCTGGTGGAGGAGGGCATGCATGTGCAGAAGGGCCAGCTGCTCGCGCGGCTCGACGATGACACCGCGCGCAACAAGCTCGCCCAGGCTTCGGCAACGTTGAAGAAGGCACAGGCCTCCTACGACAAGGCCGACAAGGGCTTCGCGCTGAAGATCACGCCGAAGGCCGACTACGACAGCACCAAGTACGACCTCGAGGCGCAGCGCGCGATCGTCGAGGGTGCACAGCTGGATCTTTCCTACACGCGCATCGTTGCGCCGATCGCCGGCGTGATCGCCAAGCGCTCGATCAAGCTTGGCAACCTCGTGCAGGTGAACCAGTCGCTGTTCCAGATCGTCGACCTCGATCCGCTGCAGGCGGTGCTCAACGTGCCGGAGCGCGATCTCGACACGCTCAAGGCCGGCCAGCCCGTGCGCATGAACGTCGATGCACTGAGCGGCAAGGCGTTCGATGGTTCGATCGCGCGCATCGCGCCGGTCGTCGACGCCGCCAGCGGCACGTTCCGCGTGACGTGCGAGTTCCGCGACAGCACGCAAACCCTCAAGCCGGGCATGTTCGGACGGATTGAAGTCGCCTACGACCAGCGTCACGACGCGCTCGTCGTGCCGCGCAATGCGATTGTCGAGGAAGACGGCGAGAACTCGGTCTACGTGATCGAGCCCGCGCCGGCGAAGCCCGCCAAGGACGACAAGGACAAGGCGGACGACAAGAACAAGGGCAAGAAGGGCGAAGCGATCGCGGCCGAAACGGCCAAGCCGGCATTGCCGGGCTTCGTCGCCAAGCGGCGCGTGGTCAAGACCGGTTACGCCGAGGGCGATCGCATCGAGATCCGCGACGGACTCGCCGANGGCGAGCGCGTGATCACGATCGGCCGCAACGCNGTGCGCGAGGGCACCGAAGTACAGGTGCTCGAAAGCGCGACCAAGAGTCCGGATGCAATGGCCGCGGTAGGAGCCACGGAGAAGCACGCGTGAACCTGCCCGAGCTGGCCACCCGCCGGCGCGTCACGATCGGCATGATGACGGTGACCCTGGTGCTGTTCGGGGTCATCGGGCTCACCAGCCTCAAGGTCAACCTGCTGCCGGACCTGTCGTACCCGACGCTGACCGTGCGCACCGACTACGAAGGCGCGGCACCACTCGAGATCGAGAACCTGATCAGCCAGCCGATCGAGGAAGCGATCGGCGTGGTCAAGAACGTGCGCAAGGTGCATTCGGTGTCGCGCACCAGCCAGTCCGACGTCGTGCTCGAGTTCACCTGGGGCACCGACATGGACATGGCCAGCCTCGAAGTGCGCGACAAGCTCGACACGATCCAGTTGCCGCTCGAAGCGAANAAGCCACTGCTNCTGCGCTTCAATCCGTCGACCGATCCGATCATCCGGCTTGGCCTGACCGCCACCGGCGAGACCAGCGAGGCGCGCCTGAAGCAACTGCGTCGATTCGCCGACGACGATCTCAAGAAGCATCTCGAACCGGTACCCGGCGTCGCCGCGGTCAAGGTTGGTGGTGGCCTGGAGGACCAGATCGAGGTGTCGATCGACCAGCAGAAGCTGGCGCGCCTCGGCATCGACATCAACGACGTCAATACGCGGCTNAAGGCCGAGAACGTAAACGCGTCGGGCGGCCGCATCGACGAGGGCAGCCAGCGTTTCCTCGTGCGCACGATCAACCAGTTCAAGACCCTCGACGAAATGCGCGAGATGCTGGTCAAGATCGACGGCAACGTGCCGATCCGCCTGAAGGACATCGCGGATGTTCGCCAGGGATACAAGGAGCGCGAAGGGATCGTGCGCATCGACGGCCACGAGGCGATCGAGCTGGCGATCTACAAGGAAGGCGACGCGAACACCGTCAGCGTCGCGAAAGCGGTCAAGGCGCAGATCGACAAGCTGAAGGAATCGCTGCCGACCGGGACTTCGCTCGGCATGATCGAGGACCAGTCGGTGTTCATCGAAGGCGCTCTCAGCGACGTCAAGAAGGACGCCTTGATCGGCGGCGTGCTGGCGATCCTGATCATCTTCTTTTTCCTCGGCGACGCCTGGAGCACGTTCATCATCTCGCTGTCGTTGCCGGTCTCGCTGATCGCGACGTTCTTCTTCATGGACCAGTTGCACCTTTCCTTGAACGTGATGTCGCTCGGTGGCCTTGCGCTCGCGACCGGCATGGTCGTCGACGATTCGATCGTCGTGCTCGAGAACATTGCGCGCTTGCGCGAGAAGGGCGTATCGATACTCGAAGCGGCGGTGCGCGGCACCGCCGAGGTCGGAATGGCGGTGACCGCATCGACCTTGACCACTGTCGCGGTGTTTTTTCCGCTGGTGTTCGTGGAGGGTGTTGCCGGCCAGTTGTTCCGCGACCAGGCACTGACGATCACGTTCGCGATGCTGATCTCGCTGGTCGTCGCGATGACCCTGATCCCGATGCTTGCCTCGCTCAAGGGTCGTTCGCCGCTTGCGTACAAGGACGAGCCGTCACGCGAACGCGCGGCGTTGCCGAGCAACCGTGCCGGACGTGGACTGGTGAGGGCAGGGCGTGGTGTTGCCGATTTCGTGTTCCAGACGGCGCCACGAGCGGTTGGTGTCGTCCTCGTGGGCGGTTCGCGCGGTGGCGGCAGCGGCACGGGTCGTGTCCTGCGGCTGATCGGCCGTGTCGTCACCTGGCCGTACGAACGTGCCGCCTCGTTCTACCATCGCTCGCTGCCGAGTGCGCTTGCACATCCGTGGCGAGTGCTCGGATTTGCGGCAGCGGCATTCCTCGCGACGCTCACGCTGGTGCCGTCGCTGGGCCTGGACCTGATCCCGCAACTGGCACAGGGNCGCTTCGACATGACNGTGACGTTGCCTCCNGGAACACCGCTTGTGGAGACCGACAAGGTCGTCAACGAAATCGCTTCCAAGCATGCGAAGGATCCCGGTGTGGAGTCGATCTACGGCGTCGCCGGCACCGGTACGCGCCTGGACGCGAATCCGACCGAGTCGGGCGAGAACATCGCGCGCCTGTCGATCGCGCTCAAGAATGGCGGCAGCAAGGCGATCGAGGCGGCCGAGATCGACCGCCTGCGGGTTGGCATGCAACGCGCCGATGCGAGCGTGAAGTTTTCACGCCCGGCATTGTTCAGCTTCTCCGCGCCACTCGAAGTGGAGATCCGCGGCTACGACCTCGACGCGCTCGCGAAGGGTGGCCAGCGCCTCGCAGAACTGATGAAGGCGTCGCCGCGCTTCGCCGACGTGAAGTCGACGGTCGAAGGCGGCTATCCGGAAATCCAGGTCCGCTTCGACCAGGATCGTGCCGCTGCGCTCGGCCTCACCACGCGCGAAATCGCCGACCGCCTCGTACGAAAGGTAAAGGGCGAAGTCGCCACNCGCTACGATTTCCGCGACCGCAAGATCGACGTGCTGGTGCGTGCCCAGGCAGCGGACCGCAACGGCGTCGACGACATCAAGAATCTGGTGGTCGGCTACATTGCAGCGAAGAACGGCTCTGCAACGACGACGGGTGCGGCAGGGAACGCGTCCAATGCCAGCAGCAACACGCTCAGCGACCAGGCGCAGTCGAGCGCCGACACGCCGATCCGCCTGTCCGCGGTCGCCGACGTCCTTGCAACGGAAGGGCCGAGCGAAATCCATCGCGTCAGCCAGGAACGCGTCGCGATCGTCTCGGCGAACCTGCGCGACGGCGATCTCGCCAGTGCGGTCAAGGAAGTCAACAACATCGTTTCCACGCATCCGCTTGCGGCGGGCGTGAAGGTTCGCGTCGGCGGCCAGAGCGAGGAACTCGATTCTTCGGTCAAATCGCTGATTTTCGCGCTCGGTCTCGCGATCTTCCTCGTCTATCTGGTGATGGCGTCGCAGTTCGAGTCGCTGCTGCATCCATTCGTGATCATGTTCTCGATTCCGCTCGCGGCGGTTGGCGCAATCCTCGCGCTCAAGCTGTCCGGTTCGGCGATCTCCGTGGTGGTGTTCATCGGCCTGATCATGCTGGTCGGCATCGTGGTGAAGAACGCAATCGTGCTGATCGACCGCGTGAACCAGTTGCGCGAGGCCGGCGTGCCCAAGCGCGAGGCGCTCGCGCAAGGCGCCGAATCGCGCCTGCGCCCGATCGTGATGACGACCTTGTGCACGCTGATCGGCTTCGCGCCGCTGGCGCTCGGCTGGGGCGAAGGCGCCGAAGTGCGCGCGCCGATGGCGCTGACCGTGATCGGCGGCCTCGCGGTGTCGACGCTGTTGACCCTGGTCGTGATCCCGGTCGTGTATGACCTGCTCGATCGCCGCGGCGATCAGTGGTACGTCGCGCGTGGTGAGCGTCATCGGGCCAAGGCCGAGCACGTCGGTGCCGACGAAGAGCTGCCGATCGAAGGGGCAGGAGCCGGAGGACAGCACGCATGACGCTTGCCGAGCTCAGCCTCAAGCGCCCCGTCACGGCGATCATGTTCTTCGTGACGATGGTGGTGATCGGCCTGATCGCCGCGTTCAGGCTGCCGCTCGAGAAGTTTCCGAGCATCGACGCGCCGTTCCTGTTCGTGCAGATCCCGTATCCGGGTTCGACCCCGGCCGAGATCGAGCGCACGATCACTCGTCCGGTCGAGGAGGCATTGGCGACGCTCCCCGGCGTCAAGCGCATGAACTCGACCTCGGACGCGGAATCGGCGCAGATCTTCATGGAGTTCAAGTGGGGCGAGAGCGTCGCGATCAAGGCGGTGCAGGCACGCGAGAAGATCGACGCGATCCGCGCCGAGCTGCCGTCGGACGTGCAGCGCTACTTCGTGCAGAAGTTCTCCACGTCGGATGAGCCGGTGTTGCAGCTGCGCATCGCCTCCAACGGCGCCGATCTTTCCAACGCCTACGAATTGATCGAGCGTGAGATCAAGCGTCCGCTCGAACGCATTCCCGGTGTCGCCAACGTGGAGATCTCCGGCATCGGCAAGCCGGAAGTGCAGATCGAGCTGTCCTCCGACCGCCTGACCGCGCACAACATCAATCTCAACGACTTGTACGACAAGCTGTCGAACGCGAATTTCGCGATCTCGGCCGGCCAGGTCGACGGTGCTGCCGGCACGCGCTTCCGCGTGCAACCACAGGGGCAGTGGCGCAGCCTCGACGACATCCGCGCCGTCCCGCTGGACACCAAGGGCCTCAAGCTCGGCGACATCGCGACGGTGACCCTGCGCCCGGCGCGTGTCGACTTCGCGCGTCGCCTCGACGGCAAGCCGGCGATCGGCGTCGACATCCGACGCGAGCGCAATGCAAACCTGGTCGACGTCGGCACCGCGGTGATGGCCGAAGTGAAACGGATCCAGACCTCGCCCGAGCTGAAGGGCATGCAGGTCTACGCGATGGAAAGCCAGGCCGAGGCCGTGACCGGCTCGCTGTCGCAGCTCGGCAAGGCCGGACTCGAAGGCACGCTGCTGTCGGTGCTGGTGCTGTTCTTCTTCCTGCGCGACTGGCCATCGACATTGATGGTGTCGCTGTCGATACCGATCTGCTTCGTGATGACGCTCGGCTGCATGTACTTCTTCGGCATCAGTCTCAACGTGCTGTCGATGATGGGGCTGCTGCTCGCGGTCGGAATGCTGGTCGACAATGCGGTGGTGGTCGTCGAGAGCATCTACCAGTACCGCGAGAANTATCCCGACAAGGCATGGTACTGCGCGGTGCAGGGCACCCAGGTCGTGGGCGTGGCGATTGCCGCGGGTACGTTGTCGAGCGTGGTGGTGTTCCTGCCGAACATCTTCGGCGAGGTGAACAACATCTCGATCTTCCTCGCCCAGGTCGCGATCGCGATGTCGATCGCGCATCTTGCCTCGTGGCTGGTCGCGGTCAGCCTGGTGCCGATGTTCGCGTCGAAGATGCCGCCGCCGAAGTTTCTCGGCCAGGAAAACGTAATTACCCGCATGCGTGACCGCTACGGCCGGGTTGTCGCGTGGACGCTCGCGCATCGGCGCTGGACCATGCTCGCGGTGCTGGGGCTGGTGATCGCGAGTTTCGTGCCGATGACGAACACGAAGATGGACTTCTTCGGCGGCGGCGAGGCGCGCGACATGCGCATGTTCTACGAACTCAACGCGAACTATCGCCTGCAGGATCTCAAGCCCGAGATCATGAAGGTCGAGAAGTACCTCAANGACAACCGCGAAAAGTTCGAGATCACTTCGGTCTACTCGTGGTACTCGGAGCAGGGACAGGCGATGACGCGCCTGATTCTCGCCGATCCGAAGCCCGGCGTGGTCGAGTGGGTCAAGGGCCTGTTCGGTTACGGCAGCAACCGCGCGGCGTCGGCGATCAAGGAAGACATCCGCAAGGGACTGCCAAAGCTCGCGACCGGCAAGGTCGGTTTCGACGGCAACGGTGACGGTGGTCTCGGCGGCGGCGTGGACATCTCGCTGGTCGGTGATTCGATGGACCAGTTGCGCGAACTCGCGCCGAACGTGCTCACCGTGCTGTCGCACCTGCCGAGCCTGCGCGACGTGCGCGCCGAGAAGGGCAATGGCGACCGCGAGGTCGCGACCCAGGTCGACCGTATCCGCGCCAAGCAATACGGCTTCGATGCGCAGACCGTCGCCAACTACATCCAGATCGCCCTGCGCGGCATGCCGCTGAAGGATTTCCATGCGGACGACCGCCAGCTGCCCGTATGGCTGCGCTTCCAGGGCGCCGACACGCAGAGCCTGTCCGGCCTGTCGGACTTCAAGTTGCGCGCGCCCGACGGCACGCAGGTTCCGCTGCTGACGATGCTGCGTACGGATTCGCACGAGACCGCATCGGCGATCCAGCGCGTCGACCGCCTGACTGCATTGAAGATCACGGCGAACCTCGCCGAGAAGCAGACGATGGACGATGCGCGCAAGGAAATCACGAAGGCGATGAACGCGGTCGCGCTGCCGCCGGGCTACCGCTGGAGTTTCGGCCAGGGTTTCGATCGAGAGGACCAGGCCGGTCAGCAGATGCTGTTCAACACCCTGATCGCACTCATCCTCGTCTACATCGTGATGTGCGCGATGTTCGAGTCGATGATCTACCCGCTGGCGATCCTCACCACCTTCGTGTTCTCGATCTTCGGNGTGTTCTGGCTGTTCTGGCTCACCGGCACGACGTTCTCGATCATGGCTGCCATCGGCATCCTGATCCTGATGGGCGTGGTCGTGAACAACGGCATCGTGATGATCGTGCACATCAACCAGTTGCGCCACCACGGCCACCTGCGCACCGAAGCGCTCGTGCTCGGCGCGATGGAACGACTGCGTCCNGTGCTGATGACGATGGCTACCGCAATCCTCGGCATGCTGCCGCTCGCGCTCGGCGGCGCCGAGGCATGGAGCGACGGGCCGCCGTACTTCCCGATGGCGCGCGCGATCGCCGGCGGGCTGACGTTCTCGACCATCGTGACCCTGCTCGCGTTGCCGTGCATCTATTCGCTGCTCGACGATGCGAGCCTCTGGATGCGCAACGTGATCGCCGACGCGCGCAAGGGCGTCATCGTCCGTCCGCGCGAGAGCACCTCGGCGCTGCCGTAGATCGCGCGCAGCGAGCGCTGCTGCAGACATCATGTTTGGTTAGCGGCGGAAGCCGCGATGCTTTTCAGCCCTCGGCCCNCAGCCTTCGGAAAGCACCGNGGCTTGCTCCCNCAAGGCGCTCGTGCGGTTCAAGCCGNACTCAGCGCGTGAACGGCGGACGCCCGCTGCGGCCGCCGAGCAGGAGCCGCAGCAACGCCTTGAACTTCGCGCCGTAGGGTGGATTCAGCAGGCCGACCAGGTTGAAGCGGGCCTGATGGAAAATCGGCGTCCTGCGCGAGAACGTGCGGAAGCCGTCCTCGCCGTGGTAGGCGCCCATGCCGGACGCGCCGACTCCGCCGAATGGCAGGTTGTGCTGGGCGATATGCAGGATCGTGTCGTTGACGCTCACGCCGCCGGCACGGGTCTGCTCCAGCACGCGTTCAACCGTTTCACGTTGTTCATCGAACACGTACAGCGCGAGCGGATGCGGCCGTGCATTGATGCTCGCTATCGCTTCGTCGAGCGTGTCGTACGGTTGCAGCGGCAGCAACGGGCCGAAGATTTCCTGCTGCATGACGGCCATGCGATCGTCGACGCCGGTCAACAGGGTCGGCGCGAGCACGCGTGCGTCGGCGGGCGCTTCGGCCAGCGCGTGGGCGACCGCGCCGGCGGCGATCGCGTCGTCTCGCAGCGCACACAGGCGTGCATGGTGACGTTCGGTTGCGATGCCGGCGAATTGCCGGTTGGCAGCGAGATCCGGGTACAGCCGCGCGACGACCGCGTTCGCGCTGGCAATGAAGTCGCGTTCGCGCTCGCGTGGCAGCAGCACGTAGTCGGGCGCGATGCAGGTCTGGCCTGCGTTGAGCAGCTTGCCGAGCACGATGCGTTCGACCGCATGGTCGAAGCGCGCATCCGGTCCGATGATCGCCGGTGACTTGCCGCCGAGTTCGAGCGTGACCGGGGTCAGGTTCGCGGCGGCGGTGCGCATCACCTCGTGGCCGACCGCGGTCGAACCGGTGAACAGCAGGTGGTCGAAGGGCAGGGCGGAGAAAGCGCGCGCGACGTCGGCATCGCCGTTGACGACATCGACGACATCGGCGGCAAAGTACTTTTCGACCAGTTCCTCGAACAGGGTCGAGAATGCCGGCGTCAATTCGCTCAGCTTGAGCAGTACGCGATTGCCGGCGGCCAGGGCGTCGGTGAGCGGACCCGCGGCGAGGTAGAGCGGATAGTTCCACGGCACGATGATGCCGACGACGCCGAGCGGCTGGGGCCGGATCTCGATGCGNGCGGGCAGGAACCAGAAACCCGCCCANCTGCGGCGCGGGCGCATCCAGCGGCGCAGNTGCGCGCGCGCATGGCGGATGCCGGACAGGCTCGGGAACACTTCGAGCAGATCGGTTTCCTCGACGGGGCGCCGACCGAAGTCCGCCGCGATCGCCTCCGCGATCGCCGCACGATTGTCGGCGATCAAGGCTTCGAGGGCGCCGAGACGGCGCGCGCGTTCGGCGCGTGTCGGCATCGGCTCGCGCGCATGTGCCGCGCGCATGCGCGCGAAGGTCGCCAGGAGCGCATCGCCTGTCACGGCAGCGACTCGATCGCTGCGAGCAGCGCGTGCTCGAAACGCTCATCGGTGTGCGCCGGCGTCGGCTCCAGTTCGCTCCAGCGCGTCAGCAATGCATCCAGCTGCTCGTCGACGCCCGCCGCTTGCGTGCCGCGCATGCGCGTTGAAAGACGTTCGACCTGCAGGTTTCGACGCAGGTCCAGGTCCGATGCCGGCGACTCGATCCCGGCCAGCATTTCGAGTTCGACCAGGACCACGTGCGCGTCGTCGGAAGTTCCGCAGGCAGCAGGCGGCGGCCCTCGGTCGTCGCGCGTTCGAAGCGCCCGGCGAGGCGCGCGTCGGCCGGTGCATCCGCGGTCAACGCAGCCCAGCGGTGCGACGCCTCCGGCGACCCGTCCGCGAGTTCCGCGGCACGGCACGCCCGATAGAGCTCGAGCCAGCGGTGGAAGCGCAGGTGGCGTCGCTCGCGATCCTGCCGTTGCGCCGATTCGCGCAGGCGCGCCTGCGCCTCGCCGAAGCGGCGCAGCAGGTCCTCGTCGCGCGGGCGCAATGCGTCCCACGCGGCCTGCAAGCGGCCGATCGCTCCCCGCTCGGGCGGCTCCGTTGCGCCGGCCAGGGTCTCCAGTTCCACACAGACTGATTCCGCCTGCGCGCGCACTTCGGTCTCGCGCGCGTTGCGCTCGGCGCGTTCGGCGTCGAGCTTTCCAAATACACGGTCGACCGCGGCGCGGAACTGGTTCCATTGCGCCTGGTCGCGCGAGCGCCGCCCGCTGCCGGCAACCTGCCAGCGCTTCTGCAGCTCGCGTGCGGAGGCGACGGCGCCGCGCGGCATGCCGTCCGCGAGTGCTTCCGCATCGGCGATCAGGGCTGCCTTCGCGCGTTCGACTTCCGCATCGCGTCGCGCGATGCGCGCATCAAGCGCCGTGAGCTGCGTCTTCAGCGACTGCGCCAGCGCCTTGCGTTCGCGCGGTTCGATGCGATCGAGGCCGCGCAATGCCTCGACGGTGTCGCGCCGCAGGTTGGCGATCTCGCTCCAGTCGCTGCTGTCCTCGGCCAGCGCGGCTGCGCGTGCCAGCAACGCGGCGATAGCGGCCGACTGCGACTGGCGCAGTTCTTGGCGCTTGCGGAAGTAGCCCTGCGCCGGCGCGAGCGCCTCGCGACACGCGGCGTGGAAGCGACGATGCAGGTCGCTTGCGCGTGCGGCCGTCGCGCCCCCGATGGCATCGAGGCGTGACCACTCGGTCTGTGCGTCGCGCACCTTGGTCGCGACGGCGTCCGGGTGCAGGCGCAGTTCCGGCAACGCCTCGATCTCTCCGCATAGTTGCTGGCGGCGCTGGCGGTCGGCCCACAACTGCCAGCGGCTGAGTTCGGCATAGTGTGTGTCGACCTCGCCGAGCTGCTGGGCGATCGCCTTCGGCAAGGGCGCTTCGACGCGGCGGCGCAGCTCGTCGATGCGCGCCTTGCTCGCGTGCGCCTGCGCGCTTGCGCCCGACTCCAGCGCCGCCGCGCACGCATGCAGGTGCTCACCCAACTCGGCGAGCAGCGCGCGTTGTTGTTCCTGCTGCTGGCGGCGGGCCGCCTGTGCTTCGTCGAGCGATGCCGCAAAGCGCGCCTGGGCAATCAGCGGCGCCACCACGGTCGCAGCCGGATCGGGCGACGCCGCGGGCTCGGCCGGCAGCGCGGGTTCGGTGCTGGCTTCGACCACGCTTTCGGGGGATTCCGTCGCAGGCGCAACGGCAGCAGCAACCCGAGCGGCGGGATCACGGCTGCTGGCAAGCAGGTCGACGGCGGCCTGGAAGCGCGCATGCAGCGGCTCGGCGGCCGGGTGCGAGAGCAGCGCCCACTGGATGGCGATCTCGCGTTCGGCATCCGCATGATCGGGGACACTCAGCAGCCGCTCCATGCGCTCGCACAGCTGGCGCGCACGCTGTTCGAAGGTGGCGGCGTCGCCACGATTCAGGCGCAGTTCCTCGATGCGTTCGCGCGCGCGCCGCGCAACTTGCTTGTCGGACTTGCGTGCGCGGTCGGCGAGGCGTTCGAGGGTAGCCTCGTCGTCGAACCGCTCGACGAGGGCGAGGCGGATCGAGGCGTCACGATCCGCCAGCGCGCGGTCCATCAGCAAGGTCGGCCGCTTGATCTGCGCGAGCGCGGCGCGACGCAGCTCCGGCTCGCTCGCGTGGCAGGCGATGCGCTCGGCGAGTTCGGCGTCGTCCTGTGCCTTGAGCAGGCGCAGGCGTTCGGTCGCGGAGGGCGCGGCCGGATGCGTTCCGGTCAGAAGGTCCAGCCACAGGGCACGCGCCTGCGCGCGGACTCCGTCGTCGGCGTCGTCATGGGCGAGTCCCTGCACGACACCCGGGTCCGCCAGACGCTTGGCCGCGGCAATCCGCACGCCGGGATCGGCATCTTCGCGTGCGAGGCGACCCAGGTTCGAAAGCAGCTCCTGGTCGTTGTCGTGGGCCACCGCGGATCGGCGTTTGGCGGCATCCTTGGATTGCCAGCGCGGTTTGCTGAAGAGGGTGGACAATTTCATCGTGCGGGGTTCACAGCAGGTTCCTGATGATGTGGAAGCCGGCGACATACTCGCCGATGAGGGTGCCGAGGGTGACGAACATGAAGTTCAGCAGCGTGCGCGCGATGCGGTTCTTCCACCAGCCGCTCCAGTGCGCGACATCGTCGCGCAGGGTGTCGAAGTCGGCCACGCGTGGCTTGCGCAGCCACGCCTCGACGCCGGCGCTGAAGGCGGACGCGGGCACTCCCGGGCGAAACGGTTTCAGCGGCGCCGCGAGGAACGCCGCGATCACGCTGAGCGGATGCGCGAATGCCGCGATCGCGCCGATCGCCGCGAACCCGCCGGTAAACAGCGTCCACGCAAGCAGTGCGTCGGCGCCGGTGCGCGTGCCGCGCGTGAACGCGAAGCCGATCGCGCCGGCGATCACCACGAACACGCCGATCGCGAGCCATTTCGGCCAACGCGCCGGCGGCGGGACTTTCGCGAGCTTCTCGACCAGCGGCCGCGGGATCTCGTTCTGGCTCGCCAGCTCGCGTTGCATGCCGGCGAGATGGCCCGCGCCGATCACCACCAGCACGCGCCGCGCGGAGCTCGCGGATGCCTGCTCGCGCAGGCGGGCGACCATGTAGCGATCGCGCTCGCCGATCAGGGCGTCGTAGAGTTGCGGCGATTCACGCGCGAACTCGTTGAACATGCTGCCGAGCAGGTCGCCTTCCTTGAGCTTCTCGATCTCGTCCTCGCTGACGTCGTCGCGCGTGAGTACGCTCGCGCCGAGACCGCCGACGATCGACATGCGGTCGAGGAAACCAACGCTGTGATAGGCGCGCTTCAGCGTGACGCCGATCTCGCGGTCGATCAGCCATATCGGCAGTCCGCGTACGTCTGCGCCATCGATTGCAGCCTTCATCTCGGCGCCCGGCTCGATGCCGAATTGTTCGGCGAGCCGACGCTGGAATGCGGACAGCGCAAGGTTCGCCGCGACAAGGCCGACCTTGCCCTGGCGGATGACCTGGAACAGGTCGAGGCGACGGAACGCTTCCGGGTCACGGATCGACTGGTAGCGCGGCTCGCACAGTTCCACTGCGACCGCATCGAACGACTCGCGTTCGAGCATCGCGCGCACGGCGTCGGCGCTGACGCGCGAGACGTGCGCAGTGCCGAGCAGGACGTACTCGATGGCGCCACGCTGCACGCGCGCGATCGGCTGGCTCTCCAGCACTTCGTCTACGTTCGCGGCGACGGAGCCGGCGCTTGCTGCGGCTGGCGCGTTCAATCGCGGAACCGCCGCATCAGGTCGGAATAGGCATCGATGCGCCGATCACGCAGGAATGGCCAGATCCTGCGCACGTTCTCGCTGCGCGCCAGATCGACGTCGACGAGCAGCAGTTCGCGCCGGTCGGTTGCCGCGCGTGCGAGGAATTCGCCCTGCGGGCCGGCGACGAAGCTCGAACCCCAGAACTGGATGCCGCGCGCACCGTCCGGCGCGGGCTCGAAGCCGGTGCGGTTGCAGGCGAGCAGGGGCAGGCCGTTGGCGATGGCGTGGCCGCGCTGCACGGTGATCCACGCGTCGCGCTGGCGATCCTTCTCATCCTGTGCATCGGCCGGGTCCCAGCCGATTGCGGTCGGATAGAGCAGCAGGTCAGCGCCGGCGAGCGCCATCAGCCGCGCGCCCTCCGGATACCACTGGTCCCAGCAAACCAGCACGCCGAGCCTCCGACCGAGGTCTGCACCGGCTCGAAGCCGAGGTCGCCCGGCGTGAAGTAGAATTTCTCGTAGAAGGCCGGGTCGTCCGGAATGTGCATCTTTCGGTATTTTCCGGCGATCGCACGGGCGCGATCGAACACCACGGCGGTATTGTGGTACAGGCCGGCCGCGCGGCGTTCGAACAGGGAGGCAACGATCACCAGGCCCAGTTCCTCGGCAAGGCGACCAAGCCGCTCGGTGCTCGGCCCGGGAATGGCTTCCGCGCGATCGAACTCGTCGACGTGCTCGTGCTGACAGAAATAGGGACCGTTGTGCAATTCCTGCAGCAGCACCAGGCCGGCGCCGGCGCCGGCCGCCTCGCGCAAGCCGGCCTCGATCGCGTCGAGGTTCGCTTCGCGGCTGCCGCGATCGGTCTCCTGCAGCAGGGCTACCTTGAGGGTTTTCGAGGGCATGGGTCAGGGTGGAAATCCGAATCGTTCATGGTAGCGCGGATCGTCGACCGGAAGCATGCCAGGCCCGGTGCTCGTCCGTGCCGCTCGACGCCGGCCCGCTGCATCACCAGTTGTGGAAGCCGGCGCGGCAGTGTAGGAAGGTCGCATGACCGAATCCCGTGATAGTCCGGACGAATCGCTGGAGATTCTTCTGGTCGCCAGCGACGACGAGGAGGCTCTGATCCGTTCACTGCTGGCCGGTGTCGGCGCTGGCATCACGCAGTGCCCGGGCATCCACGAAGCGATCGCGCGGCTCGCCCACAAGAGCTTCGATGCGATCGTGGCCGCTGTCGACAATGCTCCTCAGATCGAGGATCTCGCCAAGCTTGGGGCGCGCGCAGGCGACACGCCGATCCTTGCCTTGAGCCGCCGTCGGGACCGGAGCCTGCTGGATCTCGCGCATGCGCGCGGCGCGCACGAGGCCCTGGTGCTGCCGGAGTTGCGCGCCGACCTGCTGGGCTACGCCTTGCATCTGATGATCGAACGCGCGCGGTGCTTGCATCAGAGACGCAGCAAGGATGCGACCCTGCGAACGCTGTTCGACCTCGATGCGAATCCAGTCTGGATCTGCGATCCGCAGACACTGAAGTTTCTCAGCGCCAACCATGCGGCGGTCGAAACCTACGGCTACTCGGAACGCGAGTTCGCTACGATGGAACTCGCCGACCTGCTTCCGCGCGGCAGCGCCTCGTCCGAACTGCCGCCTTCCGGACGCACGGTGGTCGGACGCCACCGTACCAAGGACGGGCGCGAGATCGAGGTCGAATCCTTCGCCCAACGCACGGAACTCGGNGGGCGCGAAGTCGTNTTGCTGCGCGTGCGCGAAGTGACCGCCGAGCGTCGCGCGATGCGCGCGCTGGAGGCGAGCGAGCGGCGCTTTCGCGACTTCTTCGAACACAGTCCCGGCTTCATCTTCATCCACGAACTGGACGGAACCCTGCTGTCGGTGAATCCGGCGGCGGCGGCGTCGCTCGGACGCAGCGTCGCCGAGCTGCTGGGCACGCCGCTGCGTGACCTTGCCGCGCCGCACCTGCGCTTCCTCATCGACCAGTACCTGCAACGCATTGCGAACGGCGACGAGGATGCCGGCCAGGTGCGGGTGCAGCATCGCGACGGCACCGAGCTGGTCTGGCAATACCGCAACCGTCGCTACACCGACGCCGANGGCTCCGCCTACGTGATGGGCTACGCGCAGGACATCACTGCGATGCGCGCGGTCGANCAGGCGCTGCAGCGGAGCGAACAGCGCCTGCGCACGGTCGCCGACACGCTGCCGGTCAAGATCGCCTATGTTGATGCACAGCTGCGTTTCGTGTTCGCCAACGAGGCGTTCCGCCGTGCCTATTCCGCGGCTGACGACGGCATCGTCGGCGCGCACGTGCGCGACGTACTCGGCGAAGAACGTTATGCACGCCGCGAACCATGGCTCGTGCGCGCGCTCGCCGGCGAGCGTGTCGTGTTCGAGGACGAGGAAGGTGACGGAGAAGACTACCAGTGCGTCGAAATCACCTTCATCCCGGAAACCGCCGACAAGGACGGCCGCGTGATCGGCGTGCATGCGATGGTGCAGGACATCACCTCGAAGAAGCGCGAGGAGCGGCGCCTGATCCACCTCGCGCGCATCGATCCGCTGACCGGCCTGATCAATCGTGCCGGCTTCTACGAGCGTCTTGAATCCGCAATCGAGCGTTCGCGCGAAAAGGAATGGCTGCTGTCGGTGTTCTATCTCGACATCGATCGCTTCAAGCAGGTCAATGATACCCACGGGCATGCGGTCGGCGATGCCCTGATCCGCGCGTTCGCCACGCGACTGGGCGAAAACGTGCGTGCATCGGACGCGGTCGCGCGTCTAGGCGGCGACGAATTCATCGTCGTCATGGAGGGCATTCCCGACGTCGAGCGAGTGCGCGCGATCGCCACCAAACTGGTATCGGCGATGTCGCGTCCGTTCGAATTGCGCAGCGAGAACCTGACCTTGACGATGGGCGCCAGCATCGGCGTCGCCGCCTGCCATGCCTGTCCTCTGGGCGCGGCGCGGCTGGTCGCGCGCGCCGACGCGTTGCTGTATCAGGCCAAGCAGGCTGGGCGCGGCACCTATCGGCTCGAACTCATCGATGCGACCGGGCACTCCGAGGAGGCCTGACCGTCTGCAATCAGGCGAGCAGGCCGGCAGGCAGTTGCATGGTCAGGCAATGCACGCTGCCGTTCTGCCAGATCAGCTCGCGTGCATCGACCATCGCCACTTCGCGACCGGGATGCGCGGCGGCGATCACGCTTGCCGCTTGCGCATCGGCGGGGTCGCCGTACGAAGGCATCACGACACCGCCGTTGACGATCAGGTAATTCGCATACGACGAGGCGAGCCGACGGTTCTCGTCCACGATCGGGCGCGGCCATGGCAACGGGTGCAGGCGATAGGGTTCGCCGTCGGCNTTGCGCAGGCCTGCGATCTCGTCGCGCATGCGCGCGAGTTCCGCATGGTGCGGATCGGCGGGATCGTCGCAGGTCTGGAACACGATCGCGCCGCCGGGTGCGTAGCGCGCGAGCGTGTCGATGTGCGCATCGGTGTCGTCGCCTTCGAGATAGCCGTGTTCGAGCCAGAGCACGCGACTGACCGCGAACGCGTCCAGCAGCAACGCGGTCATCTGTTCGCGACTCATGTGCGGGTGGCGCTGATGCAGGCAGCGCCAGGTCGTCAGCAGGGTGCCGTTGCCGTCGACCTCGATCGCACCGCCTTCGAGCGCCCAATCGATCCTGCGCCGTTCGGCCGCGCGGAATACCCCGCGGGCCATGAGGGTTTCGATCAGCCGGTCGTCGCGACTGCCCTCGAATTTGCCGCCCCACCCGGTGAAGCGGAAATCGAGCAGGCGGAAGCCGGACGCGCCGACCAGACTGAGGGGCCCGGAATCACGCAGCCAGGTGTCGTCGTAGGCGACTTCGACGAAGTGCAGCCGCGCCGGATCGACTCCGGCGCCGGCAAGCAGGTGGTGCGCGCGCTCGCGTATCGCTGCATCGGCGACACAGACAAGCACGGGTTCGAAGTGCGCAATCGCGGCGGCGAGCCCGACGTACGCGCGCTCGATGCGCGGCAGGCGCGGGCCCCAATCCGTATCCGCATGGGGCCACGCAATGACAACGCCGGCCTGCGGTTCCCATTCCGCAGGCAGGCGCATCGCGGAAGGCATCGGGATCAGGACTTCGGTGCGGCTGCTTCGGCCTCGTCGACCACGCTGTGGATCACGCGGCTGCGTTCGAAGTACACCGTGTAGCCGTTGTAGCGCCAGCGGTTGATGGTCGGATGGCGGCGCGTGTCGCCACCGGCTGGCGCCAGCTTTTCGCTCGGAGCGCCGAAGCGCTGCTCGACCTGGGCCATGCTCATGCCGCGGCTCGGAAGGTTGGAACCTTCGTTCGCGTTGGAGCCGCGGTGATGGCGGTGGTGCTTCTTGACGGACGCCGTATCGAGCGTGTCGGCATGCGCCGCCGGGGCGAGCAAGGTTGCGGCCGCGAGGCCAGCTGCCGTCGCGAGAACAAACTTCACAAACATGGCTCAAATCCTTGTAGGGAAAGGAGGAACTGCGAGGATTCCCACACCCGCAGGAGCCTTTTTAACAGAACCCGGGATACGGTTCCATGACTGCGGCTTCAGATTGATCGGAGCGTCGCAGCCGGCAATTCGGGGTTCCTCCGGCGATGCACCCGCAGGTGGGCTTGGAGGGGCGAGCGATGCGGGTATTCCAGCGTCTTGAGTCACCGAAAAGACGCGCCGTGTCCCCGCTTTGGCGGCATTGTTGTCAAGAAAAAAGGCCGCTTGCGCGGCCCTTTCTTCTGCGACCAGGAGCTGAATGGCTCTCAGCGCTGGCGCGC
>JGI24770J26754_10001257_pt1 | contig 18122 bp, 19 predicted proteins | sample LakOneMetagenome_FD_26754 | JGI IMG/M metagenome (IMG submission 26754) | reverse complement strand
TTTGGTGGCGGTCAAGGCGGTGGCTTTGGCGGCGGTCAAGGCGGTGGCTTTGGTGGACAAGGTGGCTTTGGTGGACAAGGCGGCTTTGGTGGAGGTCATCAAGGTGGCTTCGGCGGCGCTCAAGGTGGCTTTGGTGGCGGTCAAGGCGGTTTTGGCGGCGGCCAATCGACTTCAGGCTTCGATAATGACTCGAAATTTGAAGATAGCCAAGATGACGATACCAATAATCGTTAATTTATAAGTAATAAAAAAAGCTCCTTAAAAAAGGAGCTTTTTTTATTAATCAAACNTTGACTTAAAACTTTTAAGTTTAGTTATTAAAAAAGACACTGTTACCAGTGTCTTTTTTTCAGCTTAACTAGGAGTTACTGTCCAGATTAGGTTGTTTGATTTCAACATAAGCATTGGCACGCAGTTCACGTAGCCAGCTATCAAGCTCGGTTTCAAACTGCCGCTCACCCAGAATTTGGCGAGCCATACGTTCTTGGTATTCTTCTGTCATATCCTGCTGACGAGTATCTGTCACCTGTAAAATATGCCATCCAAACTGGGTCTGGAAAGGAGCACTAACCTGGCCGACAGGAGTGCTTTTCATTTTTTCTTCAAACTCAGGCACCATTACACCAGGGCTTACCCAGCCCAAACTACCACCGTCACGTGCTGATCCAGTATCTGTTGAAAAAGTAGAAGCTAATACTGTGAAATCCTCACCAGCTTTAAGACGATTATAAATATTATCAATCATGTGTTTAGCATTTTCTGGACTGACCACTTCAGATGGCTGAATCAAAATATGACGGGTCTGATACTGAGGGACTAATGCTTTTTGTTCACTTGTCTTACGTTCTAATACTTTTAGAACATGCACACCATCACGTGCCGGAATCAGCTCGGTAGTTTGGCCGACAGGTAAGGCACTTACGCGAGCTGCAAGTTCGGCAGGTATGTCTGCTAGGCTGCGAAAGCCCATGTCTACACCTTCTACCTGAACATTAACATCTGAATATTGCTTACTGATAGCCTGAATATCATTGCTTGTGTTTAATGCATTTTTTACTTGCTGCGCAATACTTTCAACATTAGCAGTCTGTTTGTCTTTGGGAGTAATCCGGGCATGAATGACATNGACCTGACTACCCAGTGCCGCCTGACCTTGTGGAGATTTCAGGAAATTCTCTACATCTTGGTCGCTGATTTTGATGCGGGACATAACCTGNTGCTGGCGAAGACGATTAATTGCTAAATCTTCAGCAATACGGTTACGTAATGATTCATATGTTCCTGGAGCCATAGCATCAAGCTTTTGCTGAAAGGCTTCTAGGGTTTTTGTGCCGGACTGACTGGCAACCTTCATCACTGCTTCATTTAAACTCTTTTCATCAGGTTTAACGTTATAGCGTCGTACCTGTTCAAGCTGGGCCTGACGCAAAATCAGCTGGTCCAAAGCCTGTTTTTCCAGAAACGCCTGTGGAGGAACTTCACGTTTTTGGGTTTCCAGCTGATGTTTAAGTTCAGCTACGCCCTGTATCAAATCACTTTTTAGGATGACACCATTGTCCACAATCGCAACAACCTCATCTACAGGTTGTGCAAAGCTTTGCATTGATGAAGAAATGACTAAGGCAAGCGCAGTGGCTTTAAAGAATTGTTTAAAATACTTTGTCTTCATTAACGTTGTGTCCAAGATTGATTAATTTTACTAAAACCTAAAACGCGACTTTCAAGTAAAGAGGCCAGTTTATTATTTAGCCCCCCTAATCCCTTGAGGGTGAACTCGGCCATAACAGCGCGTTTCGGTTTAACACCCGGCTCATTGATGTCATCTAGATCATTATAATAAGAGCGGCCATATACTGACACGCCCCAACAGCAGGATTCATAATTTACACCGAGCAGATATTCNCGTGCTACATCCTGATCAATGTCATATTGCACATGNCCCATAATACGCCAATTGTTATAAACAGGTTGTATAAACGATGCAACCACCTGGTCATAGCTGTCTTGGCGGTTTGGAATATCTTTGCGGTAAAAATAGCCAAGATTGTAAAGATTGCCCTGATTACCGGTGTAGTAAACCTGAAAATCTCGCTGCGAGTTTTCACCATTAGACATCCAAGCTGAATTGGCGCTAATTGTGAAATTCTGGTTCAGCTGGCTACTCAGGCTGAGTACCGGACCCGTACGTTTTTCTTGGTCCAGCTCATCCTCATTATATAAAGTTACTCTGCGGTCTTCAAAGAAGTAGCTTTGTCCTACACTGGCACGCAGTCTTTCCAAACCTATCTGATCCATCAGGCTGTATGTTACGCCCAGAGAAAGAAAATTATTGTCTTCTAAGCGGTCATGTCCATAAAAGCGGTAAGGGTTGAACAACTGGTCATAACTGATAGAAGCTGTAGTCGTATCAAAGTTTGGATAATCATTCTGATCTTTATACGGCGCATAAGCATAGAAAAGGCGCGGAGAAATACTTTGCAGGAAAGTTCCTTCTTTTTCAAACAATAGGCCGGTATCAAGTGTAAATTGCGGTACTGCTACACTTTTTGTCAGAGAATCTGCTTCAATACCCCGGTCTTCACGAGAGTCGCGATCATAGAAAGTGTTAATAGAGCGGAAAGATACTTCCGGAATTACAAAAGACCATGGATTGCGGTAGTTGTAACGAACCGCAAATTGATTATAGATACGGGTACCACTACTTTCCAGAACATCTGAATCATCATTAATTGATTTTTTAAAATAGCCGGTATCATTGTTGAATTCATACTGTAGGCCCTGAGGATTTCCCCCGACGTAATTCAGCAGGAATTGAGGAAGTCGAGCGTACGGCCGGTCTTCATCTTTAATGTCTTTATCCAGTGTCTGAAAGTCTTCGACCTTAAGTTGAGCTTTCAAGCCTGGAATCTGATTACGATAGTTAATTACCCAGGCGCGGCGCTGGTTCAGATCGGTTTTGCTGTTTGGACTTGAATCCAGGTCGGCGAAATAGTCTTTATCAGAAACATAATTATATTCAAGATTGGTTGACCAATACGGGTTGATGACCCAGTCATGTAAAAAATGGAATTCTTTACGGTCTTCATCGTTATATTCTTTATCAGAAGGAAGATAACCTCCCCAAACACGCCCCTCACCAAAGTTTTCAGTTAAATAGCGGAACTCTCCCTCAGCCATAGGGCCACGATCAGCAAGATAGCGTGGTATAATGGTCGCATCATAATTTGGTGCAAGATTGAGATATACCGGGACAGAGAGCTCTAGTCCACCATCATTTGAGAAACCGAACTGGGGGTTTAAAATACCGGTTGTACGCCGGTCATCAATTGGGAAATTGAAGTAGGGCACAGCCAGCACAGGTGTATTTTTTACATATAATTTTGTTCCGGTTGTTACCCCGCGCCCGGTCTCCTGATTAAGCTCGATCCGGTCAGCCTGCAGCCTCCAGGCTGGTGCTTCACCTGGNGGGCAGGTGGTATAACTGGCATTACTGAGTATTGCAACTGTAGGGGAGGTTCGTTCAATTTTCTCTGCATGACCATGAGCATGCTGTTGCTCTGCAATATAAAAACTATTGTTCAGGTCGCCCGTCTGTGTTTTGAGGTTATAGTTAATCTGGTCACTTTGTGCTAGCAGCCCACCTTGAGCCAGTTGTACCCGACCTTGTGCATTCGCATAGGTTNGTGTCTGGTCAAGAGTGACTTTNTCTGCACGGATGCTGCGCCCCTCTTGATCAATTACCACATTACCNTCAAGTGTCGAATCACCTTGCGGATTGTAATAGCCATAATCAGCAGTAATCACAGAGGTGACCTTGTCTGGATCAGGTGCGTTATTGTCCGGACTAACTGGTGTAATCCATGTGCCCTGACAAAATGCAGAACTTAAGGCCTGAGTATTTCTTAACTGTGCCTCAGGTGCACTTTTGTCAACATAATATTGTTCAAAAAACTGTTGCCCTGGGTAAGCTTCATTAATGCTTTCTTTGAGCTGGTTATTGCTTACTGTTGAAAAGGGTTCTGACTGCTCTGCATAACTTGATATGGAGCTACCACATAAAAGGGTCAAAATAGCAGTCGCTAAAGGATTAAATTTAAACTTATGCTTCATTTGTCTCATTAACCAAGTATGCTTTTCGCAATTAATTATTGTGGCATCATAGAGAAAAAGTGCAGAACTAGCTACACTTAATCCTTTAAAAAACTCAGCCTGTTTTAGATTTTATTGCAAATGAATACACAACGTGAACAATTGATACAAACATGGATTACAACTGTACTGAACTCGGATGAGTTTGAGCTTAATTTTTTAGCAGGTGATGCCAGCTTTCGCCGCTATGCACGTATAAAATATCAGAATAAAAGTTATATGCTCATGGATGCGCCGCCAGAAAAAGAAGACTGTGCTCCATTTGTTCATATAGATGAATTTTTTGCTGCTCATGGAGTGCGGGTGCCGCAGATTATGGCAAAAAATCTGGAACAGGGATTTTTACTGCTGGAAGATTTTGGTGATGTACTGCTTTCTACCCTGCTAAATGAAGAGACTGTAGATCAATATTATTTGCAGAGTTTCAAGCAACTGGTACAGCTACAATCAATTGACGGACAAGGCCAGTTTCCGCTTTATTCTCAGGAAAAATTACTGTCTGAAATGCGGTTGCTGACAGACTGGATGCTGCCCGCCTTAAATATTGTACCCTCTCCGCAAGAACAGAAAATTATTGATCAGACATTTAAATTTTTATCTGAAGCTGCTTTAAGTCAGCCACAGGTGATCGTACATCGTGATTTTCATAGCCGTAACTTGATGAAACTTGAAGATGGGCAAGAGCTAGGGATTATCGACTTTCAGGATGCGGTAATTGGTGCAGATACTTATGACCTGATCTCCATTACCCGTGATGCTTATGTACAGTGGCAACCAGAGCGTGTATATCAATGGTTCAAGACATTTTATGAGCTTTTGCCGACCAGTACAAAACTGAACCGTACCTTTGAAGACTTTAAACGTGATGCTGACCTCATGGCCATTCAACGGCACATTAAAATACTAGGTATTTTTGTGCGTCTGTTTGAGCGTGATGGTAAGGCGGGTTACTTAAAAGATCTCCCTCGTGTGATGTGGTATCTGTTAGAAGAAAGTCAGGGCTATACTGAACTTGAAGCGTTTGTGGAATTTATACGTCAGCGTGTGATGCCTGCTTTTACCCAAAAATACGGAATATATGAGGTGGCTGCCTGATGAAAGCAATGATTCTGGCAGCGGGACTGGGTAACCGGATGCGGCCACTCACACTGACCACGCCCAAGCCTTTACTGGAAGTTGGTGGGAAGCCACTTATAGTCTGGCATCTTGAGAAATTACAGCGTATCGGTGTTCGTGATATTGTCATCAATACGGCATGGCTGGGCGAAAAGCTCGTTGATGCTCTAGGTGACGGTTCAGCCTTTGGAGTCAATATCCTCTGGTCACATGAGGATGAAGGACTGGAAACGGCTGGTGGAATTATCAATGCTTTACCTCTGCTGGGTCGTGAGCCGTTTATTCTGGTCAATGGTGATGTCTGGACTACGATGGATTTTGCGCCTTTGCTGCAGACTGAGTTAACTGGACATCTTGCACATTTGGTACTGGTTGACAATCCACCTCAGCACCCTCAGGGTGATTTTATATTATCTCAGGGGCATGCCTATACCTTTGCACAGGCGAAATCTGGTGAGGCACTGACTTATAGTGGTATTGCTGTTCTTTCGCCAGAGCTGTTTGTTGGGCTGGAACCTGGTAAGCGTCCACTTGCCCCGCTATTAAAAGAAGCTATGCAACAGCAACAGGTGAGTGCTGAAAAAATGCAGGGAGTCTGGGTCGATGTGGGTACACCAGAGCGTTTGAATGCTCTAGATCAGCAAATTCAGCAGGGCTTGTATGACCAAATGCATAATCACTAGTCATTAGATACTGTGTCATGAACTAGAAATCGGTATACTTCACTTAATTTTTTTGAGATGTTGCTTGTTTATGCATCCGTTTTTCCAAGAGTTAAAACAGGGCAGTCAGGCCTTGGGGCTAAGNTTGAATGATGAGACTTTAGGTCTGTTGNTGCAGTATCAGGATGCACTGGTACTCTGGAATAAAGCCTATAATCTGACAGCAATCCGTGACCCGAAAGAAATGCTGGTAAAACATTTACTGGACAGTTTAAGCATCTTGAAAGATCTGCCGTCTGGACGTCTGCTGGATATTGGTACCGGAGGTGGCATGCCAGGCATGATTATTGCCTTGTGTCAGCCAGAACGTGAATGTGTATTGCTGGATTCAAATGGCAAAAAAATCCGTTTTCTCAAACAGTTTATTGCTGACCTGAAACTAAAAAATGTGATTGCAGTGCAAACCCGTGTAGAAAATGAAGAAAGTATTCATGAGCTTGGTCAGTTTGATGTGATCACCAGCCGTGCATTTGCGTCACTGACAGATTTTGTGTTGGCTTCAGAACCTTATATGCATGGTGGAAGTGTGATTGCCTCTATGAAAGGGTTAGTTCCACATGAGGAAGTCGCTACTCTTGCAGAAAACTTTTCTTGCCAGATTATTGAACTGCAAGTTCCACGTCTGGATGAACAGCGGCATCTGCTTTTATTAAAACGTATTTAAAAGATTTTTAGGATTGGGGTTAGCATGGCTCAGATTATTGCGATTGCAAACCAGAAAGGTGGCGTAGGAAAAACCACAACTGCCGTCAACCTGGCAGCTTCTCTTGCAGTATTAAAAAAACGTGTATTGCTGATAGACATGGATTCACAGGGCAATGCGACGATGGGTTCTGGCGTGCAGAAAAATGATCTGCTTTATTCAGTTACAGATGTACTGCTGGGTGAAGTACCCATTGAAACGGCAATTACCAAAGCAGAAGTAGGTTATAAAGTTCTTGGGGCCAATCGTGACCTTGCTGGGGTAGAGCTGGCGATCGCTGAACAGCCAGGCCGTGAATATATTTTGCGGGAAGCTTTAAAAGATATTGAAAAGTCTTATGATTATATCATTGTTGATTGTGCACCTAGTCTGAGCTTGATCACCGTTAATGCGCTTGCTGCAGTGCAGGGTGTAGTCATTCCGATGCAGTGTGAGTATTACGCGCTTGAGGGACTGGCAGATCTCACGCAGACAATTGACCGTATTCAGCAGGCGCTTAATCCTGACCTGCAAATTGTGGGTGTGTTGCGTACCATGTATGATGCCCGAAATGCCCTGACCCGTGATGTTTCGGCTGAACTGGAACAGTATTTTGGCAAAAAACTCTACGAGACGGTTATTCCACGTAATGTTCGACTGGCTGAAGCACCAGCGCATGGTTTGCCTATCATTTATTTTGAGAAAAGTTCTAAAGGTGCAGTAGCTTATTTGAATCTTGCAGCCGAAATTCTTAAAAAGACCAAGCTAAAAAAAGGAAGTAATGCATGACCACCAAAAAGCGCGGATTGGCCAAAGGCCGTGGTTTAGATGCCTTACTGGGTTCGATTCAAAAAGAGAAGTTGCAGCTAGAAGCTCAATCACTGGATCACGGACAGCTTAAACAGATTGATGTGCATCTGCTTAAGCGGGGTGAATACCAGCCGCGCCGTTTTATTGAGGAAAAAGATCTGCAGGAGCTGGCCGCTTCAATTGAGAAGCATGGGGTGATGCAGCCGATTGTTATACGCCCGGTTGATGATGAAAAGCGTCCCTATGAAATTATTGCAGGAGAACGCCGCTGGCGTGCAGCGCAGCTGGCGGGGCTGACTGAAGTACCGGCAATTGTTCGTGACTTAAATGACCAGGTAGCAATTGCGCTTGCCTTGATTGAAAATATTCAGCGCCAGGATCTGAATCCAATTGACCAAGCAATAGCATTACAGCGTTTTCATGATGAATTCGGTTTAAGCCATCAGGAAATAGCCGAAACAGTAGGCAAGGCCCGTACTACCGTAAGTAACCTGTTGCGTTTGCTGAGCCTGGCTGAGCCAGTAAAAGACTTTATGCAACAAGGTTTGCTGGATATGGGACATGCGCGTGCAATCCTGACCCTAAAATCTAAAGATCAGCTAAAAGCTGCTGATACCGTTATTGAAAAAAGTCTTTCAGTCCGTCAGACCGAGCAACTGGTGCGTGAGTGGAACACACCAAAACAGGAAAAAAATAAAACGTCAATGTCAGCTGATCTTGAGCAGCTCACCCAGCGGCTTTCTGAACGTTTCAGTGCAGATGTCAAAATTGATTACAACAAGCAAGGTAAAGGAAAACTGGTGATCCATTATCATTCGCTTGATGAGCTTGATGGTATCTTGAATATCTGTCTGGCTGATTAACAGTTTAAAAATATAAAAAGATAGTTTGATTTGGGGTATACAGCATGTGGGAACTTGTTAAAGCTGGCGGCTGGCTAATGCTGCCGCTCGTCGTATGTTCTATTTTTACCATAGCTATTACATTGGAGCGCTTTATCCGTTTAAAGCGCTCTCAAGTGATTCCTGTAGAGCTGATTTTACGTCATCCCCAAGATATTGCTCCAGTAATCGACAGGTTAAGCCATGCCCCAAACCTGCAGGCTAGCACTTTGGGGCAGATTCTGCTGACAGGCTATGCGAGTCGGCAAGAAAGTGAGCAGTTTGCACGTGCCCAGATGGAAGCGAAAGCCTCTCAGGAAATTGGGTATTTGGAAAAGAATATTAATTTTTTGGGCACCTTGAGCGCAGTAGCCCCATTACTTGGACTGCTGGGTACGGTGCTGGGTATTATTGAATCCTTTCTGGTGATTGACCTAGGTACGACCAGTAACCCGGGTCTTATGATTCCGGGTATTTCTAAGGCCCTGATTACCACTGCTGCGGGTATGCTGATTGCTATTCCTGCATTATTTGCCTATCGTTTCTTTCAAAGACTGGTGCAGGAATATGTGGCTGAGCTTGAGCAGCAGTCAACATTATTTCATGCAGCATTGTTCTATAGTAGTACGGCTGGTTCAGAGCTGCGAAAAGTAAGCTAAACAGGTCAAATATCATGAAATTCAAGCGCTCTCAAGTGGAAGATATTCAGATTAACCTGACTCCCATGATCGACTGTCTATTATTTATTCTGGTATTTCTGCTTTTGTCTACGACATTTAATCAGCAAAGCCGTCTTAACCTGACCCTGCCAGATGCACAGGGTGTTCCACCAAAACAATACGATCAAAAAATCGAGGTTATGGTAGACTCTTCCGGCCATTACGCAGTCAATGGGCAAGCTCTGTCGAGTAAAGAAGTGGCTGATTTAAGCGCAGCAATCAAGCAAGTTGCTGAAGACCGGCGTGATTTGATGTTTATTATTGCGGCTGATGCCAAGGCTACCCATCAGGATGTAATCCGTGTGATGGATACGGCCGGACAGCTGGGCTTTGTAAATGTCAATATTAGTACCAAGCTCCCTACCCGAGGTTATTAGTGAAGCAAGATTTTAAAGTTTATGCGCGTCTCCTGTCTTATTTAAAGCCTTACTGGGGGGCAGCTTTACTTGTACTCGTCGGTTTTGGTATTAATGCTTCTACAGAGGTATCAGTTGCCAAGCTGCTTGAATATATCATNAATGCCATTCAGCACCANAACCAGCAGAATTTAAACTGGTTTCCATTTCTNGTTATTATCTTGATTTTTTTCCGTGGATTGGGGCTATTTATTGGCGGCTACTATACAGCNGTCATCTCACGTAGTCTGATTTTTCAGATCCGGCAAGAGGTGTTTGCCAAACTATTGCGTTTACCTGCCCAGTATTATCTGGACAATAACAGTGGCCAGATTACTGCCAAAATCATGTATAACGTGGAGCAACTTACAGCTGCTTCTTCTGAATCTTTAAAAACACTGGTTCAGTACGGTTTTATTACATTAGGCCTAATTGGTTATCTATTATATACCAACTGGCGTTTAACTATCTGCATCTTGATTTTCGCACCACTGATTGGACTGTTGATCCGCAAAGCGGCTAAACGGATGCGCAAGCTTTCCGTACAGGTGCAAAATACTATGGGTGATATTAACCATGTTGTACAGGAAAGTGTAAATGGCAATGCAGTTGTAAAAGGGTTTGGTGGAGAGACCTTTGAGCAGGAGCGTTTTTATCATCATTCTAATGAAAACCTGAAACGTGGCCTGAAAATGGTCATTGTACAGCAGATGAATAGCCCAATTGTTCAGCTGATCATGGCAATTGCAATGAGTATTATCATCTGGATTGCTTTGCGCCCACAGGTTCTGGGTAATACTTCAGCAGGCGAGTTTGTCGCTTATATTACAGCTGCCGGATTACTGGCTAAGCCGATCAAGTCTCTAACAGATATTAATGAAAAGTTGCAGCGGGGGATGGCTGCTGCCTATTCAGTATTTGAATTACTGGATATGCCTGAAGAAAAAAATACAGGTGATTTAAAACCTGTACTAAAAGGCAATATTGAATTTAATCAGGTAAACCTGACTTATAGTGATGGCTCACAAGCTATTTATGATTTTAGTCTTAATGTAAAAGCTGGTGAGACAGTAGCATTGGTTGGACGTTCTGGTGCAGGTAAAAGTTCTCTGGTGAATTTGCTGGTACGTTTTCAGGAAATCAGTTCCGGAAAAATTTTACTAGATGGCNTCGATATTCAAAAAATCGAACTGACAGCCTTGCGTTCTCAAATCGCAATGGTAAACCAGCAGGTCGTACTATTTAATCGTAGCGTGCGAGACAACATCGCTTACGGCCAGCTACAAGGGGCAAGTGAGGCTGAGATCATTGCAGCTTCAAAAGCAGCCTATGCCCATGATTTTATTATGAGTTTGCCGCAAGGTTATGACACCATTCTGGGTGCACAGGGACTTAATCTTTCAGGTGGTCAGCGTCAGCGTATCGCAATTGCCCGTGCTATTTTAAAAAATGCCCCAATTCTAATTCTGGACGAGGCTACCAGTGCACTCGATAATGAGTCTGAGCATTTTATTCAGAAAGCCTTTGATAAGGCTATGCAGGAACGGACCACTATTGTTATTGCACACCGTTTATCTACTATTGAGAATGCGGACCGGATTGTGGTTATGGATAAAGGCCGTATTGTCGAGCAGGGTAACCATCAGGAACTGATGCAAAAGCATGGCGCGTATTATCAGTTGCATCAGCGTAATTTTGAGGAAAACTGATCCATGTCAATGGCCCGGTTGATTCAAGATGCGTGGAATAAGCAGGCTGCTTGGCTGATTATTTTAAGACCATTGGCATGCTTGTATCGTGGAGGATTTTTGATAAACCGCTGGTTCTATCAGGCAGGTTTAAAGAAAGTCTATCACTCACCTGTGCCGGTTATGGTTATTGGCAATATTACCGTGGGCGGTAGTGGAAAGACACCACTGCTGATTCATCTGACCAAATATTTGCAGAGTAAGCAGGTGCGAGTGGGGGTGATCAGCCGCGGATATGGAGGCAAAGGGCCATTTCCAGCACAGGTTTCTGTTCACTCCACACCTGAGCAGGTTGGTGATGAACCTTGCCTGATTGTACAGTCGACCGGTATACCAATGGCAGTAGGCAGCAACCGGCAAGCTAATATTGAACTGTTATTGCAACATCATTCGCTTGATCTGATCATTAGTGATGACGGGCTACAGCATTGGGCATTGGGCCGGCAAATTGAGTGGATTGTACTGGATAATAACCGTGGCTTGGGCAATGAGAAACTCCTGCCAGAAGGATACTTACGCGAACCGAAGAGCCGTCTGCAGAAAGCTACTGTAATTGAACATGCTCAGCATCCTCAGTCTGTATTTAATATGCATCTTGAGTCCGGGCAGCCTTATTTGCTTAATCCTGGTGCAGGAAAAGAGCAGATATTTGATGCCACTCTGGAATTTCATGCAGTGGTAGGTATCGGTTTTCCTGAGCGCTTTTATCAGACGCTCGCTTCACTGGGCATCAACCGGATTTATCATCATGCCTATGCAGATCACCATGATTACCAGCTTAAAGATCTGGAATTTGGTGACTTAAAACCGCTGATTACTACTGAAAAAGATGCAGTAAAAATCCGCCAGCTTCTAAAGAGTGTTCCAGAATTTAAAAGGCAGATTTGGGTCGTGCCGGTCGATGCAATATTATCTTCTGCCTGTTATGCATTGCTGGAACAACAGCTTGGTCAATATGATATACAGATTTCTTAAGGTCTTTTTATGAAACACATCGTCATCCCTGCACGTTATGCAAGTTCACGTCTGCCNGGTAAACCGCTTCTGGAAATTCATGGACGTCCAATGATTTTACGTGTGGTAGATCAGGCCCGTAAAGTTCAGGGGTTCGATGATTTNTGTGTGGCAACTGATGATGAGCGTATTGCAGAGGTGTGTCGGGACGAAAATGTGGATGTGGTGTTAACCCGTNCAGATCATCCATCAGGTACGGACCGCTTGAGTGAAGTTGCACGGATCAAGGGTTGGGGAAGTGATGATATTATTGTTAATATTCAGGGTGATGAACCTTTATTGCCAGCTCAACTGGTACAACAGGTTGCACAGCTATTAATAGATCAGCCCCAATGTTCAATGTCGACTTTATGCGAGCCGATTCATGAGTTTGATGAGTTTCAGCGTGACAGTATAGTTAAAGTGGTAAAAAGCCTTCATGGAGAGGCTTTGTATTTTAGTCGAGCCACTATTCCTTATGATCGTGATGCTGCCCGGCAGACTATACCGCAGTTACATACGCAGGCTTTTCGTCATCTGGGGCTTTATGCGTATCGTGTGAGCCTGCTGCAGGCTTATGTAGGTTGGGATATGGGACTGCTTGAAAAACTGGAAAGTCTAGAGCAGCTGCGTGTACTGGAAAATGGCCATCGTATTGCAATTGCTGTTGCTATGGTTAACTTGCCACCGGGTGTAGATACTCAAGCTGATCTTGACCGGCTAAATGCATTGGATATTTCCTATTTTGAATAAATGCTGGAACAAATAATATGGAAAATGTTCTTGAGCAATCCCGGGTTTATCCCTGGCAGCAGCCAGTATGGGAAACACTGACGCAGCGTTTTCCTGACATCGGTCATGGGCTACTGTTTTACGGCAAATCTGGCTGTGGTAAAGAAACTTTTAGCCGGCATTTTCTCGCCTGGATACTTTGCCAGAATAAACAAGCTCAAGGACCGTGTGGGGAATGTAGTAGTTGCCAGTGGTTAAAATCAGATACACATCCCAACTATGTACATATTTCGACCGATGAAGAAAATAAAAAACAGAATGCTAAAATTCGCATTGAAAAAATACGTGATTTACAGCCTTTCGTACAGCAAACCGGTGAGGGCTGGCGCGTTATAATGATTGAGCCAGCTGAAGCACTCAATATTGCTGCGGCAAATGCATTGCTTAAAACTTTGGAAGAACCGGGGGAGCGCATTGTCATTATTTTACTGGCTGATCATTATTTAAAGTTACCGGCAACTATTCGCAGTCGACTGCAGCACTATGCACTNGATCGAATCAGTACTGAACAGGCAGAACAGTATATCCGTCCCAACTTGTCTGACCTGAACCAGCAAAATTTGCAGCTTTTAATGAATCTATCCAGTGATATGCCTTTAAAGGCATTAGAGTTGGCTGATTCTGCATGGTTGCCGAAGCGCCAGGAATTTCTTAAAGATTGGGAAAAACTGGTAGCTCAAAAAAATATGCCGGTATTCTTTGCATCAAAATGGCATAAAGAACTGACATTTCCTGAATTTATCACTATGTTTGAATACTTGTTGTGTGATCTGATTTGTGTCAAGCTAAATCAAAACCTGAAGAATGTTGATCTTAACCTGAAGCCAGTTGCTGAACATTATTCGCTTGATGTTTTATTCGAAATCTATTCAGATCTGCAAAAATCCAAACAGCTTACTGAGCAGAATGTACAGGTTAACTTGGTTCTGGATCAACTGTTCATCAGGCTGATGAATGTTTAAGACTTAAGGGGAAAGTCGATGCAACCACGTATGGGCGGTATTATTCAGGTGAATATACCTGACCGGGCAACCTTGCAGGCCAGTTATATGGGTTTTGTTCAGGGTGGTGGTCTGTTTATTCCATCACAACAGCCAGTAAAAATGGGTGAAGAGGTTTTTGTGCTAGCTACTTTGCCTGGACAAGCTCANAAAGTACCCTTGACTGGCAAAGTCATCTGGATTTCCCGCAAACAGAATGGAATTCGACCTCANGGTTTCGGAATTCAGCTAAGTGGCGAGAAAGGAATTTATTATAGAAGTGAAGCTGAAAAGCTGCTTGCCGGTAGCCTGACTTCAGATCGTCCGGGTTATACCGTCTAAAACTGTCGATTTTTAAGCTCACTGGTTGTTATAGGAAAAAATTGTGTTTGTAGATACTCATTGTCATTTAACCCTGCTGGACCTGTCGCCTTATGATGGTGATATTGATCTGGCCATTCAGGCAGCAAAAGATGCAGGGGTATCAAAAATGATGAGTATCTCGGTAAATCTGGATGACCACATTGAGCTTTCGCGAATTGCCATCCGTCATCCCGAGTTGGGCTATAGTGTAGGTGTGCATCCTTGTGAAGATGCCACAGTCATGGCGCGTGCTACGACTGAATATCTGGTTGAGCTAGCACAGGCAGAAAAAGCGTGGGCGCTTGGTGAAACCGGTCTCGACTATTTTCACAGTACGGATTTTATGGCTGAACAAAAAGAATGTTTCGCCCGTCATATTCAGGCTTCAAAAATAGTAAAAAAGCCAGTAGTTGTACATACTCGCTCGGCCAAGCATGATACGGTTGATATTATTCGTGCCGAAGGCTCTGAACATGGAATTCTGCACTGCTTTACAGAAGATTGGGAAACTGCCAAGGCAGTTCTGGATTGTGGTTACTATATTTCTTTCTCGGGTATTGTATCATTTAAAAATGCTCAGGATTTGCGAGATGTTGCCAAACAGGTTCCACTTAACCGTATTTTGATTGAAACGGATAGCCCATATCTGGCNCCAGTACCTTATCGAGGTAAATCTAATGAACCAAAATATGTTCCATATGTAGCCAAAGCCTTAAGTGATGTATATGATAAACCGCTTGAGGAGATTGCTTTCATAACAACACAAAATTTTGAAAACCTCCTTAATTCAAAGTAAATACACATTGAAAAGCAAAAAGAGAGTAATCGGGTGAAGATGGATCGTCAGGCCCAGTTTCGGGCAAGAGAAGCATTAATATTTCAAGTGGCAGAGCAACTCCTGTTAGAAAATGGTGAGTCAGGCATGACACTTGATGCACTGGCGGCAGAACTCGATTTAGCCAAGGGTACTCTATACAAGCATTTTCAAAGTAAGGATGAGCTGTATATTCTGCTCATTATTCGCAATGAGCGCATGTTGCTGGAAATGATTCAGGATAGCGAAAAATCTTTTCCTGAACACTTGGCTTTTTTCATGTTGCATCATCTACATCATCCGGAACGTACTGTACTTTTTCATCAGATTGAAGAGCGGCTTTCGATTACCGGACAGGGAATCCACCATCTTTTTAGTGAGCTTTATCAGGTCCGTAAACAGCGAATGCGTATTATTATACGCATGACCGAAAATTATTTGGAATCCATTGGCAGTATCATGACAGTGCGTGACTATCTGGCTTCGATCTGGTCACTAACACATGGCGCGGCAGCAATTTTAAATTCAAGTTTTTATCAGCGTTATCTGGGGTCGCGTGATACTTTAAGAGTGGCCTATATTGATCAGGCTTTGGCACTGCCCAAGCAGGTTAATGAACAATATGCTTGATATGGAATAATCTAATGATCCGTTCATCTTCATCTGCTCATTATGGTTTTACCTTAATCGAACTGATGGTGGTCATTGTGATCATTGGTATTATGGCATCTCTTGTTGTAATGAATTTAGATGGTATTGATCAGCGCAAAGCAATGCAGGCTAGGGAAGTTTTTTTACTGGACCTGCAGAAAATCAACCGCGAAGCCAATGACCAGGCACGTATACTCGCACTTGAAACGCGCTCAGCTACTGATGTAAATACTTTTGTTTATAACTTGCTCGAATATCAANCTNCGNCTGATATGAAAACTACTACTGGGTTTTTAGCTCCTGCACCAGAAAAATGGCAGAAATATAGTGAGTTTCCTTCNCGACATTTGCCCCCAAATGTCAGCTTTAGTATTCAGCCTCTCGATCATGATTTTCAAAATGCCAGTAATGAAGAGTTATTAGGAAGCCGGGCACCTAAACTGATCTGGCTGGGAAATGGAGAAGTGCGACCTGTACGCATCCAGTTCTATCTGGAGCAAAGGCCGGTAGGTCATGAAATCGAAATTGATTATTTAGGTAAAATTAGTGAAACCTAAAGGCTTTACATTACTTGAAGTTATGGTTGCGCTAGCAATTTTTGCGACAGCAGCAGTTGCCCTGACAAAAGTAGCCATGCAATATACACAAGCCACCTCAAATGCAATTTTAAGGACAAAAGCGCAATTTGTGGGTATGAATGAAATTGCTCTCATGGAAATGAATCAGGCGTGGCTACAGGGAACAGAGTCTAAACAGGTAACATCTCAAGGTGAAACTTGGCAAATTGACAAACAGGCAGCTTCCACCATCAGTCCAAATGTACAGCGTATCGAAGTACAAATTAGTCTGTTTAATACAGAGCAGGGTAAGGTTGAAAATGGAATTGCGACCTTGGTGTTTTTTAATCATCCACTCAAAGAAAATACTTCATGAAATATAAACGGGGTTTTACTCTGGTGGAGCTGTTGGTCGCGATTGCGATTTTTGCAGCACTTTCTGCGCTGGGTTGGAAGGTCTTTGATTATCTGATCAAAGTAAAAGAACGAAATAGTATACATGAGCAAAATCTTGCCCGGTTACAGGAAGCTTATCAGCAAATCTTACGTGACAGCCTGCAGCTGATTCCATTAACTGCAAATAATGGAGGAGAGTTGCGTCCTGCACTTGAATTAAACGATCAGCATTTTATTTTTAGTAAAGCTGGTGTAACTGATCCTTTGGGCCAAGGGCTGGGGCCTTATGAGCGGATCGAATATCAATACAGTAGTGCAGACCAGAAACTGTACCGGTTAAAATATCAAAACCTGAATACTTCAACTGCTATTCAGCCCCAGTCAAGTGTGCTTCTTGATCAGGTTGAGCAATACCGGATTAGCGTCTTAAATCCGGCTGAACTGAACAGATGGCCTGAAAGCGTATTAGATCCTGCTTCCCAATCAGAACAGCTTAAAATTCTACCGCGTGGTTTTAAGATCAATCTGACCATAAATGGAACTGAATACGAATGGATTTACAGCCTTTTAAATACAGATGATTTAAAAGAAAAAATAATAAATCCATCTTGAAAGTAAAAAAACTGGGGATTACTATGCGGCAGCAACAGGGTATAGCACTTATTACTATTCTGATGATGGTTGCCTTGGCAACCATTCTGGCTGCCACTATTGCCAAGCGGCAAAGTCAGACAGCAGATAATACCGCTTACCTGATGCGACAGGACCAATCTTTACTCTATGCTAAAAGTGCTGAAGCATTTTTCTCTGAAATCCTGCAACAAGACAAAGAAAATGCTGGAGATATTGATCATTTACAGGAAATTTGGGCACAGCCTATGCCCGCCTTTCCGGTAGAAGACGGTTATATTTCAGGTCGTTTAAAAGATGAAAGCGGAAAGTTTAATTTAAATAATCTGGTTAAGGCAGATGGTACGGTTAATCCGGATGCTCAGGCCTGGTTTGAGCGCTTGCTGGTCCGTGTTGGTCTGCCTGCCGAACTAAGCCAGCCAGTGATTGACTGGCAGGACCCTGACGATCTGACTATAGGTGCTATGGGCGCNGAAAGCAGTTATTATCAAGGTTTGAATCAACCTCATCTTACTCCCAATACCCGGTTTTTTAGTATTGAAGAGCTGAAGCAGGTAAGAGGGTTCGAAGGAAAAAAATACCAATTGATAGCGCCTTATGTAAGTGCATTACCAGCAGAGACCAAAATTAATGTCAATACAGCACCTGCTTTGGTTCTTGCCAGTATGGATGAGAAGCTTGATCTGAATGCTGTCACAGATGCTTTGCAGCGTAAGCAAAGTAA
>JGI24770J26754_10001252_pt1 | contig 18153 bp, 19 predicted proteins | sample LakOneMetagenome_FD_26754 | JGI IMG/M metagenome (IMG submission 26754) | reverse complement strand
ATATGATCGCTCCCTTGGCGCCAGGGCAGTTGGTGCCGTTACATCGAGAGTAGCCAGCCCAGCCGAGTTGCACGGCTTTGTTCGCCGTAGGCGTGACAGAAGTGTGAAGGGACTGTGAGCACAGGATGCCGCGGGCTGGCTTTCTGGTCTGGCGCAGACCCCGAGGTGGGGCCATAGTGTCAGCAACCAGCGAGTGGAAGGTGGAGTCCATGGAACAGTCAGCTGACGCAGCGGAGCCGATCGACGCAAGCTCCGAGAATGCCGCGAGGGAGATCGCGAGGCTCTCGGCGGAGAACGAACGGTTGCGCGAACAGCTGGTGGCCGCCCCGCCCGCGCCGCGGCGCGAGCACCACCGCGGCCGGGCTTTCCTGGCGGCCCTGCTGGTGGCCGTGGGAGTGCTCCTGGCCCCGACGGCGGTCATCGCCGCGTGGACGAAAACCGAAGTCACCGACACCGACCGGTTCGTGGCGACCTTCGCGCCCCTCGCTTCCGATCCGGCGGTGCAGGCCATCTTGGTCAACGAGATCGTCACTCAGATCGACACTCGAGTGGACGTCAACGCCCTGGCCGGCGATCTCTTCGACAGCCTGGCCACGCTCAATCTCTCGCCGCGCGCCGTTGCCGCACTGCAGCTGCTGAAGGCCCCCGCCGTGCAGGGCGTGGAATCACTCATCCGCACGACGACCGAGAAGGTCGTGACCAGCCAGGGTTTCGCTGACGTGTGGGCGCAGTCGCTGCGAGTGAGCCACACGCAGTTGCTGGCCGCCCTCCAGGGAGACACCTCCGGGGCCGTCACCATCGGCCCGAATGGGCAGCTCGGCATTCAAATCGGTCCGATCATAGATACGGTGAAGACCCAGCTGGTGGCCAACGGGTTCACCCTCGCTGCCAACATTCCTTCCATCCAACGCACCATCGTGGTGGCCCAGTCCGATGCCCTCGTGCGCGCCCGCACCGGATACACGGTTCTGAACACCCTCGGCTTCGTGCTGCCGATCGTGGCCCTGGCCTTTCTGGCCGCCGGGGTTCTCACCGCACGCCGTCGGGCCCGAACCCTCATTTTCGCCGGCAGCTTCCTGGCGGCGATGATGGCCATCCTGGCGAGCGGGCTCTACGTCGGCCGCATCATCTTCGTGAACACCGTCTCCCCTGCCTATCTCCCCCTCGATGCGGCACAGTCGTTCTATGACACCGTGACTCCCTACCTGTACAGCACCGCGCTCTCCGTGGGCCTGGTCGGGTTCGGCGTCGCCGTGGTGGCGTATCTGGCGGGACCGTTCAGCGGAGGACGCAACCTGCGCCGGGCCACCGTGCACGGGGCTGACCTGGCCCGGACGGCCGCAGAACGCGGCGGGGTGACCACGGGAAGGTTCGGGTCATGGCTGTTCGGCGTGCAGCGTGTCATCCGCGTGGCGGTCGTTGTGGTCGCCGCGGCGGTGATCGTGTTCGTTCGTCCGCTGACCCCCGCCGTGATCGGTTGGACCGTGCTCATCAGCGTGGTGGTCGTCCTGTTGCTTGAACTCCTGATGCGTCCGGAGAGCGCTGAGACCACGGCCACCGAACCGGAGCTCGCCCCCGCCGGCACCCAGGCCAGCGCCAGCGACACCGACTGATTCGCAAAACCCGAGCGGGTTGGCGCCCTATTGCACCGCCGAGGTCAGCCGGGCCAGGTTGTCGAGCATCGTGGAGCGCAGGGGTTGCTTGCGCCAGTTCTCCAGTGTCAATTCGGTGCTGTCGGCTCGGTATCCGTCTTCGAGCCGTCGCAGGTCCGCCACGAATGAGCGGCCGCGCACCATCAGGGAGACCTCCATGTTGAGGCTGAACGAGCGCATGTCCATGTTGCTCGAACCGACCACGGCAACGTCATCGTCGATCGTGAAATGCTTGGCGTGCAGGATGTACGGCGATTTGTACATGTAGATGTGCACGCCCGCCGTCAGCAATTCCTCGTAGTAGGAACGCTGGGCGTGGTAGACCACAGCCTGGTCTCCGATCTCCGATACGAACAGCTCCACATGGATTCCCCGTTGGGTGGCCGTCGTGATCGCGTAGGCCATCGCCTCGTCCGGAACGAAGTACGGGCTCGTGATGATGATGCGTTCCCTCGCGTAGTACAACAGCGCGAGGAACAGCCGCAGGTTGTTCTCGCCCTTGAACCCGGGCCCGCTCGGCACCACCTGGCAATCCAGGCCCTCCGCACCGAGGCGCGGGGAATACGGCTCGACATCGCGGGTGAGCAGCTCGTCGGTCTCGCTGTACCAGTCCGTGATGAAGATCGCGTTCAGTCCGGTCACGATCGGTCCCTCGACCCGGGTCATCAGGTCTTTCCACTGCAGGCCGCGACGGATGTTGCGGCGCATGTTGTACGACCGGTCGATGATGTTCTGGGAGCCCATGAAGCCCACCCGTCCATCGACGATCAGGAGTTTGCGATGGTTGCGCAGGTCGGGTCGTTGCCACTTTCCACGCAGCGGCTGCAGCGGCAACATGAGTTCCCACTGCACGCCGGCATCTGTCAGGCGCTGCTTGGTGCGCCCGTACCCGGGGCGGCGCATCGACTGGATGTGGTCCATCAGCACCCGCACCGTGACGCCGCGGGCGACGGCGCGCTGCAGCGCATCGAAGAAGGGCGCCGTCGTGGGGTCGAGCGAGAGAATGTAGAACTCCACATGCACATACGTGCGGGCAGTGTCGATGTCAGCGATCATGGTGTCGAACGCCACCTGGTATTCACCGATCAGGGTGGCGCTGTTGTCACCCACGAGCGGCATCGCGCCGAGGTTGCGGTTGAGTTCCACCACGGACTCCAACCAGCCGGGCCACGGTTGGTCTCGGTCGACCCGTTCCGTGCCCGAGGTGGTGTCGCGGATGAATTCGTTGATCTCCTCCTGCCTGGCCAGCCGCTTCTTCGGAAGGGTGCGGAAGCCGATGAGCAGGAACAGAAGAACGCCCAGGTACGGGATGAAGAAAATAGTGAGCAGCCAAGCCATCCCCGACATGGGTCGACGGTTGCGCGGCACGACGATGATGGCCACGATCCTCACCGAAAAGTCGATGACAAAAGCCAGCAGAACCGTGTAGCTCAGCCCATCTATGCCGAACACAGGCTCTTAGGTGACAGGCTTGTCGAGACCCAGGCGCTCGCGTTCTTCGGCCTCGATCTGGGCGTACACCTTACGTTCGGTGCGATCGGCCCGCAGGATGGAACGCAGCATCAACCAGAACAAGAGCCCCAGAATGATGGTGGGCACGACGGAAAAAAGCGCGTTACCCCAATAGTTCTCGATCACGGCTCTACACTACGCGCAAACCCTGTGAGAGTCGGCTCCGCAGCACCTACTTGCTCAGCAGGCCGTACAGTCCGGTACCGAGCATGTACACACCGACCCCGGCCACGACGACCCACAGCGCGACGCGCCCTTGGGACGGCGGCTTGCGGCCGCCCTTCTCGGGCTCGAGTTCGTCTTTGGGCAGGTAACTCATCGATTCACACGCCTCTCCGGCACTCTCACTTCACCAATGGAAACAAAATCGTCTCGCGAATACCGAGTCCGGTCAGAGCCATGAGCATCCGGTCGATGCCCATGCCCATGCCACCCGTCGGCGGCATGCCGTGCTCAAGCGCACGCAGGAATTCCTCATCGAGGCGCATCGCCTCGGGGTCGCCGCCGGCGGCGAGCCGGGCCTGCTCCACGAAACGTTCGCGCTGCACCACCGGGTCCACGAGCTCCGAATAGCCGGTGGCCAGTTCGAAGCCGCGAACGTACAGGTCCCACTTCTCCACCACGCCGGCAATCGAGCGGTGGCCGCGCACGAGCGGGCTGGTGTCCACCGGGAAGTCCATGACGAACGTGGGGCGGGTGAGGCCGCCGCTTGCCTTCACGAAGTGCTCCCAGAGCTCCTCCACGTACTTGCCGTGGATCGGGTGGTCGATCTCCAGCCCTTCGCGAGCTGCGAGATCCTTCAGCTCGGCGATCGGCGTCTCCGGGGTGATCTGGATGCCGGCGGCCGCCGAGAGACTCTCATACATGCTGATGCGGGCCCAGTCGCCACCGAGGTCGAACTCGGTGCCGTCGGCCCAGGTCACCACGTGCGATCCCGCGATCGCGAAGGCGGCGTCCTGGATCAGCTTCTGGGTGAGGTCTGCGATGGAGTTGTAGTCGCCGTAGGCCTCGTAGGCCTCGAGCATGGCGAACTCGGGCGAGTGCGTCGAGTCGGCACCCTCGTTGCGGAAATTGCGATTGATCTCGTAGACCCGGTCGATGCCGCCCACGACGGCCCGCTTGAGGAACAGTTCCGGGGCGATGCGCAGGAACAGCTCGGTGTCGAAGGCATTGCTGTGCGTGGCGAACGGACGGGCGGAGGCCCCGCCGTGCATCACCTGCAGCATCGGCGTCTCGATCTCGAGGAAGTCGAGGTCGGTGAACGTCTTGCGCAGGCTCGCGACCGCCTTCGAACGGGCGATCACGTTGCTGCGCGCCTGCTCACGGTTGATCAGGTCGAGGTAGCGGCTGCGCACACGGGTCTCTTCGCTGAGTTCGGTGTGCAGGTTGGGCAGGGGCAGCAAAGCCTTGGCCGCAATCTGCCACTCGCTGACCATGATCGACAGCTCGCCCCGGCGGCTGGAGATGACCTGGCCGGATACGAACACGTGGTCGCCGAGGTCGACGAGGTCTTTCCAGGCCGCGAGGGACTCGTCACCGACTTCGCCGAGCGACACCATGACCTGGATGCGGGTTCCGTCACCGGACTGCAGGTTCGCGAAGCAGAGCTTGCCGGTGTTGCGCGAGTGCACGACGCGGCCGGCCAGCCCGACGACGACTCCAGTGACGGCATCCGCTTCGAGGTGGCCGAACCGGGCCCGAACGGCAGGAATGGTGTCGGTGACCGGGACGGACACCGGGTAGGCACCGCCGGCCGGCGACGTGGCCGCCGCGTTCAGGCGGTCGCGCTTGCCCAAACGAACCAGTTTCTGCTCGTTCATTTCGGCCGGGGTTAGCTCGGCTTCGGGGTTCATGCTCATGCGGGTCTCCATTGCCCGAGCCCGATCCGGATCTGGCCCGGTCGTGCTCGGTGTCTGTCGGTCTGTGTGGTGTCGGTGGCTCGGGATGTCGGTGGCTCGGGGTGCTGCTGGCGGGACTAGGCCAGGTCGAGTGAAACGTTGTCGATGAGCCGGGTGGTGCCGACGATCGCGGCGACCAGCATTCTGGCCGGCCCTCGATAATCGGGCTCCACGGCGAGGAAGGTATCCGGGTGCACGACAACGAGATAGTCCAGCTTAACCAAAGGCTGGGCATCGATGAGCGCGTGGGCAGCGGCGAGGGAGGCGATCGACCCCTGCGCGGCAGCCGACTGGGCAGCGGTCAGGCCGGCATACAAGGCTGCAGCAGCCGCGGCTTGCGGGGCGTCGAGGTTGCGATTGCGACTGGACAGCGCCAGCCCACTCTCCTCACGCACGGTGGGGACGACATCCACTGCGACGCGCGCATTCAGGTCGGCCACCATACTCTGCACGAGGAAGACCTGCTGGGCGTCTTTCTGGCCGAATACCGCCGTGTCCGGTGCCACGATGTTGAACAACTTCGCCACCACCGTGAGCATGCCGTCGAAATGTCCGGGTCGGGCGGCACCCTCATAGCGGGTGCCGATCGGACCGGCGGAGACGCGGGTTTCATTGCTGCTTGCCGGGTACATGTCGCGGGCGGTCGGCATGAAAACGAAGGCGACACCTTCGGCGGCAACAGCCGCCACGTCGGCGTCGAGGGTGCGCGGATAGCGATCGAGGTCTTCACCCGCGCCGAACTGCAGGGGGTTGACGAAGATCGACACGACGACGATGGCCCCGAGGTCTTTGGCCCGTCGGATCAGCGCCAGATGGCCGTCGTGCAGGGCGCCCATCGTCGGCACGAGCACCACACGCGTGTCCCCGCCTGCGGTGGCCGCCGCGTCCTGGGTTTCGCCCAATCGGTGGCGCAGGTCGTCAATGGTGCCAATGACTTCTGGCTTGATCAGCACAGTCACTCGTCCTCCGGGGTGTCGTCGTCTCGTTCGCGCGGGCCAGCGTCAAGCCTGCCACGAAGATCACGCTCCCGCAGACCGTCGAGTCCCGATATATCGAACTGCTCCGGTGCGATGCGCCCGAGGGCGTTCTCCATCGCCGAGCGAACCAGCGGACCGATCACAGCGCCGGGCTGTTCGACTCCGATCCCGGAGAGCAGACGAGTCGCCTGTTCGATGATCGAGGTGGAGAAAGCCGTGGCGGTCTCCACGGCCTCGGCATAGCTGGACCGGTCGCCTTCGGCAATGATGATGGGTTCGCCGCCCATCTCCACAACGAGCGCCTGCCCGATCGGCAGCACCGGGGTGGGCGCCGTGACGGCAAAGTAGCTGTCGGCCAGCCGAGTGAGATCGAGGCTGGTTCCGGTGAAGGCCATGGCGGGGTGGATGGCGAGCGGGATCGCACCGCCGGCGATGGCGGGGGCCAGCACGGCGGTGCCGAAGCGAGCCGAGGTGTGCAGCACCAGCTGTCCGGGCCGCCAACTCTGCGTTGCCGCCAGGCCGCTCACAAGACTTTCCAACTGCGCGTCCGGAACGGCGATGATGACCAGTTCGCTGCGCTCCACGATTTGCGGCACCGAGAGGATGGGCACCAGCGGAAGGATGGCCTCGGCGCGATCCCGGCTGGTTTGCGAGATGGCGCTGATTCCCACGATCGCGTGTCCGGCTCCCGCCAGCGCCGCACCCAGAATGGGACCGACCCGGCCGGCGCCGATGATTCCGACGCCGAGTCGTCCTGGTCGTTGCGTCATTGTGGTGCCCCTGTCATTCGGTCGAAAGTTTCGTGGTGTCGAGTTGCGCCGCGGCCACCGATCCGCGTGCCGCCAGTTCGAACAGTCGAACGGCCTCGCGCCGATCGATCACGCCCAGCCGCGCCGACACCAGGCCGGCCACGGTGTGCAGCTCGGCGGTTGCCAGCCCGAGGCCCCGGTGCAGCGGTCCCTGCGAGATGCGCACGCTCTGCATCCTGGCCAACGGCACCACCACGAGCTCTCGGGCGATGACCCCCCGGCGCAGCACGACTGCATTGTTCCAGATCGCGTAGCCGGTGCGGCGCCAGGAGAACGGGTGCAGCCAAGCCGCCCGTCGTGGTGCGTTCGTGAAACCGTCGTCACCGCCGCGGGACGTGAGCCCGCGCTCGATCAGGGCGCGTTGCTCTTGGGCGTCGGATCCGGGCAGGATGAGCTCGAGCACCCGGGCGACATCCCGCACTGATCCGACCGGGAGGGTCGTGGTGGTGGCGGCCCCCGATGAACCCTGTCGGGTGGATTGTCCGGCCTTGTTGATGCGAACCTGCCACCAGCCGAAGGGTCGCCACAGCAAGGGCTGCGAGACGCCGATCGCGTGGATGCGGCCGGGCGGCAGGGTCTCGCTGCTTGTGGACAGCAGGCCGTAACCGACGCGCACGCCCTCCACGGTTCCCGCGATCGTGTAGCGCAAGGACTTGGTGAACCGGGAGAAGTAATAGCCGATTGTGCCGAGGATGCCCGGAAGAATGGCAAAGAGCAGCCATTCGCTGTTGCCGATGATCACGGTCAGGATCAAGGCCGCCAGCCCGAGCAGCAGAAAGACCGTGAACCCGCTCAGCACGATCGAACCGATCAGTCGGCCCGGCGGGATGCGCACTACCGATTCCGGTGCAGCGGCATCCGGGTCGAGTTCCGGAGCCAGGAAGTCGTTCACCCGGGTGCGGGCGAGGGCGCCGATTGCGCCGCCTGCGGTGGACGCGGCAGCGACGGGTTCGGTGGCTGCCGCGGCGTCCGGGTTCGGCATGGCTGACGCGTTCCGCAGGCCGGACGCGAGCCGGAGGATGTCGCGACGGAGGGCATCCGCCAGTTTCGAGTTGAGGTACGCCAACTGAACATTGCCGTCCTGGCCGGCCACACTCACCTCGAGCCGGGCGGCCCCGACCAGACGCGGAACGAACGGGCGCACCAGGTTGACACCCTGCACGCGGTCGAGGCGGGCTCGACGGCTGCTGCGGAAGACAAGTCCGCTGCGCACCTCGACGACCTCGGCGGTGACCCGGAAGGTGTGCATGCGCCACGACAACGTGAAGACGACAAGGATGACGACCAGCACGCCGGCAACGCCGAGCAGGGCCCAGCCGACAGCGCCGCGATTCACGATCTCATCGATCGGGTCTCCCCCGTAGCTCGGCTCGTTGAAGAAGAACTGGATGAATCTTTCGCGCAGGTTGGCGAAGATGAAGCCGAGCACCGCGACGAGGAAGATGCCGCCTCGCAGCAGCGGCGTGGCGGGATGCAGCCGGTGCCATTCGCCGTCGGTGATCGACGGCACGGCCAGTGGTACCGCGAACTGTGCCGGCGATCCAGACGGGTCGATCGCAGGGTCGCTTGCAGTCGGGTCACTCGCAGTCGGGTCGCTCGCAGTCGGGTCGCTCTGGGGCGATCCGACCGGAACCGGGTCGTCCGCAGTGCCGGTCACAAGCCCGCCCGCCGACTTTCGGCGAGTTCGACCAGCCGATCGCGCAGTGTCTCGGCATCGGCTTCTTGGAGACCGGGAATCACCACGCCGCTCGATGCGGCCGCCGTGACGAACTTGAGGTCAGCCAGCCCCAGCCACCGGGCCACCGGGCCCCGGGTGATGTCGATGAGCTGCATGCGCCCGTACGGCACGGACACGAAACGCTGGAACATGATTCCGCGGCGAAACAGCAGGTCGTCGGTGCGCAATTGGTACCCGATGGAGCGCACCCGTCTCGGTTCGATGATGACGTTCACAAGGGTGATGACGGCGAAGGCGGCCCCGACGTAGAGTGCCCACTGCATTCCGACGAGCAGCCACAGCACCGCGGCACCTCCGCAGACGGCGAGGCCGAACACGATGCTGCCGACAATCTCCACCACCACGTAGCGCGGCGCGACGCGCTGCCAGGCCCCGACCTCGGGGATGTCCAGCCGGGCGGAGGAGCGTGCCGACGATTCCTGACTGGGCCCGGCCACTTGTCCAGACGATTCAGACGGTGCAGACGGAACAGACGATTCAGACGGAACAGACGGATCAGACACGTTGGGCACCGGGCATGTTCCCGTCAGGCCTGTTCGATTCGCCCGGACCGGGCTCTTTCTTGTCGGGCGGCAACGTGCAGAAGTACTCGGCCACGAGNCCCCCCACCAAGAGGAGCAAGGCCCCGATCGCCGTGCCGATCGCCAGCCAGAGCGANGGGATCGCCGCGACAACCGTGCGCGTGAGGATGTAGGCAATGATCCCCAGGGCTACGCCGAGCAGCAGCGAACCGCTCAGGCTTGACGCCTTCGACAGCACAGCCACACGCATGGCCCAGAACGGGTCCATCCGGCGGGTACCGCGGCGGCGGGCAGATCGGCGAACGCGCCAGGCCAGGGTAACCACGATGGCCGCCATCACCGTGAGCGTGAGCCCCAGGGTCACCGGCGGCACGATGATGGCCGATCCGGATGCGGCGGCGCCGATCTCCAGCAGGAAGCCCAGAACGAGGCCGAGCAGCCCCAAGCCGATCAGGGGTGTCGGGCGGGTGCGGTTCATTCCGGCACACCCGCGTTGACGGCCACCGCTGTCGGCGCGACCGAGGTGTCGCACTGGGCGAGGAGGTCTCTCACCAAGCCGCGGCCGGGGATAGCGGCATCCGGCTCAAGGCAGAGCCAGGGGGCGAGCACGAAATCTCGTTCCCAAGCCCGTGGATGTGGCAGGGTCAGTCGGTCATCGTCGCACTCGAGGGAGTCGACGACGATGATGTCGATGTCAAGCGTCCGGTCGCCCCAGCGTTCCAGCCGTACCCGGCCGTGGTCGGCTTCAATGGCATTCACCGCGGCGAGGAGGTCATGNGGCTNGCCTGCATACCGGCCGGTCACCACGGAGTTCAAATAGCGCGGAGCGGTGTCGTCGACCCCGTGCACCTTGACGGCCACCGATTCGAACACCGGCGACACACCGGTGAGCTCGATGCCGGGCACCTCGGCCAGGTCGCGAACAGCGTTCGCAAGCGTCGCCTGTCGATCACCGAGGTTGCTGCCGAGAGCCAGCACCACGTGCGAAGCCGCCGCCGGGGTCATGCTCGGGTCCGCTCGATCCGCACCGCAACATCCGTGAACGGCACCTCGATGGGCGCTTGAGGTTTGTGCACGGTCACTTGNACACGTTCCGCAGCCTGGTGCAGCAGCACGACGGCGGCGATACGTTCGGCAACGGTTTCGATGAGATCCACCGGGTTGTGCCGTGCGGCCTCAGTGACCTCGTTGGCCAGCTCGCCGTAGTGGATGGTGCGGTTGACGTCATCGCTCTGCGCAGCTGTGCGCAGATCGAGCCATACCGTGACGTCGATCACGAAGTCCTGGCCGTTCTCCCGCTCGAAGTCGTAGACGCCGTGATGGGCATTGACGCGCAGCCCGGTGAGAGTGATCGAGTCGGTCATGACTCCATTGTGGCTCATCCGGCGGCGCCCGGGGACGCAGCCGGCACCGAGTCGATCCGGCCCGTGCCGATCCGCGCCGCGTCGAGACGGGCGAGCACATTCAGCGCTGCGCGCGTGGCAGAGACATCGTGCACCCGCACCGCCCACGCGCCGGCCTGCGCGGCAATCACGCTGATCACCGCGCTCGGCAGGTCACGGGCCAGAACGGATGCCGAGGGCGGCAGCACCGCCGACACGAAGCGTTTGCGTGACGCTCCAACCATCATCGGAAGGCCGAGGCCGTCGAAGGCGCGCAGGTGCGCGAGCAGCTCCCAATCGTGGTCAGCGTGCTTGGCGAAGCCCAAACCCGGGTCGAGCACGAGGTTGGATCGCTTGACGCCGGCTGCGGTGAGCGCAGCGACACGACCCGCAAGCTCATCACGAACGTCGGTGACAACGTTGGAGTAGACGGCACGGGCACCCATCTCTTGGGCGTGTCCACGCCAGTGCATGGCGATGTACGTGAGGCCGCTGCGGGCGGCGACAGCGGCCATCCGCGAATCGGCGAGGCCGCCGGAGACATCGTTGATGACGCTCGCCCCCGCCGCGACCGCCGCCTCAGCGGTGTCGGCGTTCAGGGTGTCCACACTGATGCGAACGCTGTGACGGGCGAGCTCGGTGATCACCGGNANGATTCGCGACTGTTCCTCCAGCGGAGCCACCCGGGTCGCNCCCGGCCTGGTCGACTCTCCCCCGACGTCGACCANGTCGGCGCCCTGGGCCGCCAGCTGCAACCCGTGTTCGATCGCCGCATCGGTTGAANCCCACCGGCCGCCGTCACTGAATGAGTCCGGCGTGACGTTGAGCACGCCCATGATCAGGGTCACGCGCCCGCCGCGATCAAGGCGATGATCTCAGCCCGCGCCACCGGGTCGCTCAATGCACCACGGCTGGCCATGGTCACCGTTGAACTGGTCGTTTGGCGCGGACCGCGGGTGCCGACGCAACCGTGCACAGCGTCGAGAATCACGAGCACCCCGAGCGGGTCCAGCCCCTCCTGCAGCGCCTCAGCGATTTCCTCGGTCAGTCGTTCCTGAAGCTGCGGACGGGCCGAGATGGTTTCAACGACTGCCGGCAGTCGGCCGAGGCCGACCACGCGCTCGTTGGGCAGATACGCAACATGGGCGGTGCCGAGGAACGGCAGCAGGTGGTGTTCGCATATCGACCGGAAAGCCACGTCGCGCAGCAGCACGAGTTCCCCGGTGTGCGGACCCACCGGCGCGGAATCGCGAAGGTGCACGAGCGGATCTTCATGCAATCCGCCGAAGAACTCGCCGTAGGCCTCAGCCACCCTCTTCGGCGTGGACTCGAGACCCACCCGGTTCACGTCTTCCCCGATCGCGGCCAGGATCTCTGAAACGGCAGCCTGGATGCGTTCTTTGTCCACCCCCACGGCGACCTAGGCGGTCGCTGGACGCGGATTGCGGACAGGCGAACGCTTCGGTTTGACTGCCACCTCGTCGCCGCTGGTTGCGGCTCCGTCCACGACTCCCTCATCGATCGGCGCCTTCGGAGCGGGCATCTCAATGGGCGGCACGTCGGACACCGGTCGCTTGTCGCTCGAGAGCCACTGCGGTCGTGGAGCCAGCTTCTGGACGTTGGTGAAGATGTCGGCGAGGGCGTTCTGGTCGAGGGTCTCGTGCTCGAGCAGGGCTGCTGCGAGCTCATCGAGGATCAGACGATTCTTGATCAGAACCTCGTAGGCCTCGTCGTGAGCATCTTCGAGCAGCTGTCGAACCTCCTCGTCAACGCGCTCGGCGAGGCGCTCCGAGTAATCGCGCTGGTGACCCATGTCGCGGCCGAGGAAGACTTCGCCCGATCCTTGACCCAGTTTGAGCGGGCCGACGGCGCTGCTCATGCCGAACTCGGTGACCATCTTGCGGGCGGTGGCCGTGGCCTTCTCAATGTCGTTCGAGGCACCGGTGGTGGGATCGTGGAAGATGATCTCCTCCGCGACGCGGCCACCCATGGCGTAAGCGAGCTGGTCGAGCAGCTCGTTGCGCGTGACGGAGTAGCGGTCTTCCAGCGGCATCACCATCGTGTAGCCGAGCGCACGACCGCGGGGCAGGATGGTGATCTTGGTGACGGGGTCGGTGTTGCGCATGGCCGTGGCCACCAGTGCATGTCCACCCTCGTGGTAGGCCGTGATCAGCTTTTCCTTGTCGCGCATCACGCGAGAGCGTCGCTGCGGACCGGCCATGACGCGGTCGACCGCCTCGTCCAGGGCGCGGTTGTCGATCAGCTGCGCGTTGGATCGTGCGGTGAGCAGGGCAGCTTCATTGAGCACGTTGGCGAGGTCGGCACCGGTGAATCCGGGCGTCTTACGGGCGAGAACCTCAAGGTCGACCCCGGCGGCCATCGGCTTGCCCTTCGAGTGCACCTCGAGGATATGCTTACGGCCGAGCATGTCGGGTGCGTCCACGCCGATCTGACGGTCGAAGCGACCTGGGCGCAGCAGNGCCGGGTCCAGGATGTCGGGCCGGTTGGTGGCCGCGATCAGGATGACGTTCGCCTTCACGTCGAAGCCGTCCATTTCAACCANGAGCTGGTTGAGTGTCTGCTCGCGTTCATCGTGCCCACCACCCATNCCGGCGCCNCGGTGACGGCCGACGGCATCGATCTCATCGATGAAGATGATGGCGGGCGCGTTTTCCTTGGCTTGCTGGAACAGATCACGCACGCGGCTGGCGCCGACACCCACGAACATCTCCACGAAGTCGGAGCCGGAAATGGCGTAGAACGGTACGCTGGCCTCGCCGGCGACGGCGCGAGCGAGCAGCGTCTTACCGGTTCCGGGAGGACCGTAAAGCAGCACGCCCTTGGGGATGCGAGCCCCGACAGCCTGGAATTTCGCGGGCTCCTTCAGGAAGTCCTTGATTTCTTCCAGCTCTTCGATGGCCTCGTCGGAGCCGGCGACATCCGCGAAGGTCACCTGTGGGCTCTCCTTGGACACCAGCTTCGCCTTGGACTTTCCGAACTGCATCACCTTGTTTCCGCCGCCCTGCATGCCCGAGAGCATGAGCCAGAAGAATGCGCCGATCAGGAGTACGGGCAGCAGGAAACCGAGGATGGACAGCACCCAGTTGGGCTGGGGCACCTCGTCGGTGAACCCCTTGCTCGGGTTGGCCGCCGTGACGGCGTTCACGATCTCCACCCCGCGCTGGGAAACATAGTTGAACTGCACCTGGTTGCCGAGGTCGCCCGATGGCGACGAGAGCGTGAGGTCGACCCGCTGCTCGCCGTCGACGATCTTGGCCTCAGATACCTGGCCGTTCTTGAGGAACTCCAACCCTTGCTGGGTGGAGACCTCTCGAAATCCGGACATGGTGATCAGGCTCGACCCCACCCAGACTGCGATGACGGCAAGCACGATGTAGAGAATAGGTCCGCGAAGAAGCTTCTTGACGTTCATGGTGCTCCTAAGCTAGCGTGCCGGCACTGGGGGAACGGTGTGTGTTCGCCGTCAGAAGAAAGAGAACTTACAGTCCCTCAGCCTTGCGCGGAAGCGGACGCGACCGGGTTCGCGTTCGTGGGGGAATAGACGTGCGGTGCCAGCACTCCCACTGAACGCAGGTTGCGGTACTTCTCGGCGTAATCGAGACCGTATCCCACGACGAACTGATTGGGGATGTCGAAGCCGGCGTACTTGACATCGATCTCCACCCGGGCGGCATCTGGCTTGCGGAGCAGGGCGCAGATCTCCACGGATGCGGGTCCGCGGGAGTTGAGGTTGGCGATCAGCCACGACAGGGTGAGTCCCGAGTCGATGATGTCTTCCACGATCAACACATGCCGGCCGGTGAGGTCGGTGTCGAGGTCCTTCAAAATGCGCACGACGCCGCTGGACTCGGTTCCGGATCCGTAGGAACTCACAGCCATCCAGTCCATCGTGATCGGGTGATGCAGTTCCCGGGCTAAATCGGCCATCACCATGACGGCTCCCTTGAGCACGCCCACCAGCAACAGGTCCTTGCCGGCGTAATCGGCTTCGATTTGGCGAGACATCTCGGCCAGCCGGGTGGCGATCTGCTCTTCGCTGATCAGAATTTCAGTGAGGTGGCCGTCAATGTCGCGAGGTTCCATGGGAGCGGGGCAGTCCTTTACTCGGGTTGTGTCCAGGATCAGTGAAAATGAGCGCACCGCCCTGCCTGACAACTCTAACGCCTGGCAGGTCGAGCGCCTCCTGTCCGTGCCAATCGGTGATCAGCCGGGCCACCGCGATCGTGTGGTTTCGCTCGAAGAGGGCGCCAAAACGAGCCTGTGCTCCGAAGCGGATCACCCGTTGGCGCACGGCCGGGGATTGCTCCGCCAGGACCTGCACGGCGATGACGGCGCCCTGCTCGGTGTCTGACCAGGCGGAGCGCAGCACCGTGCGGGCGAGATCGTCGAGGGCATCGGAGTCTTCGCGGAGCGCATCGGCCGTGCGCACGAGCGCGGCGCTGATGCCGGGTCCGAGTTCCCGTTCCAGGACCGGGAGCACGGTGTCCCTCACCCGGACCCGGGCGTAGCGCGGGTCGGAGTTCTGCGGATCATCCCAGGGGTCCAGTGCGCTGTCGAGGCAGAAGGCGCGNGTCTGNCTGCGGCGGATGCCGAGCATCGGCCGCAGGTACGGGCCCGAACGCAGGCTCATACCCCGGAGGCTCGTGGGCCCGGAGCCTCGGGCGAGGCCCAGCAGAACGGTCTCAGCCTGGTCGTCGAGGGTGTGGCCCAGCAGCACAGCGCTCGCACCGGTCTCGGTGAGGGCCTGCTCGAAGGCCGCGTAGCGGGCGTCGCGGGCTGCGGCTTCCGGGCCCGATGAGTGGCCCACGGTGACGGTCAGCACGAGCACGGGGTCGAGGCCCAGCCGACGCGCCTGCTCGGCGGCCGCGGCGGCGACATTCGCCGACCCTGCCTGCAGCTGGTGGTCCACGATCACCGCCCCCGCGCGCACGCCGGCACGGTGCGCCTCGAATGCCGTCGCGGCAGCGAGCGCGAGCGAATCCGCTCCCCCGCTGAGGCCCACCAGCACGAATTCCACGCCGGCTGCCGGGCTGAAGACAGTGCGCACCGCACGGCGCACATCGGCGATGGCCGGTGTGAGGCGGCGACGGCGTTCAGACTGCATCCAGTAACGTTAGCGGCAGACTTTGATCAAGGGAGCACAACAGGCCATGGCCGAATACGACGCAGTCATCGAAATCCCCCGCGGGAGCCGCAACAAGTACGAAGTGGATCACAAGACCGGTCGGGTGTACCTCGACCGCGTGCTCTACACGAGCTTCATGTACCCCACCGACTATGGGTACTTCGAGAACACCCTCGGCCTCGACGGCGATCCTGTCGACGTGCTGGTATTGCTCGACTACCCGCTGTTTCCCGGTGTGGGCGTCTCCGTTCGCCCAGTCGGCGTGTTCAACATGACCGATGACGGCGGCTCCGACGCCAAGGTCATCGCCGTTCCGGCCGGAGACCCGCGCTGGAACCACATCCAGGACGTTCTGGACATTCCCGAGTACACCCGCAAGGAGATCGAGCACTTCTTCGAGCACTACAAGGACCTCGAGCCCAACAAATGGGTCAAGACCGAAGGCTGGGGCGACGCCGCCGAAGCCGATCAGATCGTGCGCGACGGCATCACGAAGCTGGCCGCCGAAGGTCACTGACCCCCAGGTATTAAGAAGGCCCCCGAGCGTCGCTCGGGGGCCTTCTCGCTGTAACCGCTCAGCTAGGCGGAGGGTCGGCCCACGTAGGGCGCAACGTCGCCGAAGCTCCAGATGCTGTGGACGCGCACGGGCGAGGCGGGATTGGGGGCTTCCAGGATCTGCCCACCGCCCACGTAGATGGCCACGTGATAATAGTCACCGCCACCACCCCAGAACACGAGGTCGCCCACGGCCACTTGGGAGAACGACACGAGCTTGCCCTGCGCAGCCATGGTGTTGTACTGGTTTGTGGCGGAGTGCGTGCCGATGTAGATACCGGCGGCCGAGTAGGCGGCTTTGGTCAGCCCGGAGCAATCCCACACGTCAGGGCCGGACCCGCCCAGCTGGTAACGGTCACCGAGCTGGGCACGAGCGAAGCCGAGCGCGGTGCTGACGGCGCTTGGGTTGGGAAGGGCGACGCTGCCACCGGCCGCGGCGCCGGAACTGGAGCCAGTGGACGCGCTTCCACCCGTCGAGCCGGAGCTGCCCGCACTTGGTCCGGCCGGTGCCGGCGGTGCCACGGGAGCGGCCGGGGCGGCTGCCAGCGGAGCCGAAGGGACCGATGCCCGAGGAGCCGAAGGGACCGATGCCGGGGCCGAGGCAGGGGCTGCTGCCTGAGCGGACGCTGCGGCAGCAGCCGCCGCCGACTGGGCTGCGGCCGCAATGCGCGCTGCACTCGCCTGCGCGGCGGCAAAGGCCTTCGCGGTCGCCGCGGCGTCGAGGCCTCTCTGGTAGCTGCGCTCTTCTTCGGCGGTTGTGTCCTTGAGCAGCGCAAGCTGCTCGAAGAGCTCGCTCGATTTCTTCTGCTCCAGGTCGTAGGCAGACTGNGTGGCGTTCGCCGCCCGACCTGCCGCGTCAAAGGTGGACTTGGATTCCTCNGTCAGNCGCTCACGCTCATCGCTCGCCGATGCTGCCTGCGCCTCGAGGGACTCGGCGGCGTTCTTGTCCTGCAGCGCCTGCCCGTATATTTCACGGGACTGTTCACTGAGTTTGCTTGCGGTCCCGAGCTGGTGGAGCAGGTCGTCGGCGCTGTTTCCGTTCAGGAACAGGTTCAGGGAGAGTCCGCCCGCTCCGGCTTTACTCAGGTGGGCCGCAATCAGGCCGGCGCGCATCTTCGAGGTCGCCGCGGTCGCCTGGGCTGTCACGACTTGCCGGGAGAGACTCGCCTCTCGGGCGCTGGCCGCGGCCAACTGGTCCTGGGTGACGCTGTAGGCCTCGGCCGCGACCTGCGACGAGGTGGCCGCCTCTTCGGCACTGGTCCGCAGCTCGGCCAGCAGCCCGGCGATCTTCTCAATCTCGGCTTGCTTGGTGGCCTCATTCTGCTTGGCCTGCTGCACGTCATCCCAGCTCGGATAACCCGGGTCTGCAAAAGCAGCCGGGCCGGCCAGGCCCACGGTCGCACCGACAGCACCGACCATGCCGAGCGTCACCGCTGAGAGAAAGCGGTTAGTGAGAAATCGCGAGCGCGGTGCGGTGTCGCTGTCAGCCAAGCGAAGCTCCCCTGTCAGCCATGAACGGCACGGCATTGATTCTGTTTCCATTGGTCCACACCTCGAAGTGCAGGTGGCATGCCGTCGAGGCACCCGTCCTGCCGGAGCTTGCGATGTTCTGCCCCTGCGACACATTCTGGCCGACACTCACGAAAATTCCACCATCGCGGATGTGGGCGTAGCCCGTGGAGACTCCGCCACCGTGGTCGATCTTCACGAAGTTTCCGTACGTTCCCAGCGGACCAGCCCAGGTGACCCGGCCGGAATGGGCCGCATAGATGGGCGCGCTGCAGCCGGTTCCGAGATCGGTGCCGTAGTGGAAGGTTCCGCTGCAGGCACCATTGCCGCAGTACGGGGTACGCGGTCCGTAGCCACCGGTGACACGGCCGCTTGCCGGCCGCCCCCAGCCCGAGGAACTGGCCGAACCTGCGGCTGCCCCGGACGAGCTGCCGCCACTTGTAGCGGCGGCAGC
>JGI24770J26754_10001248_pt1 | contig 18191 bp, 11 predicted proteins | sample LakOneMetagenome_FD_26754 | JGI IMG/M metagenome (IMG submission 26754) | reverse complement strand
TGCTGCATGCAGTAACCACAGCGGCCAAGGCAATGGCGAGTACCTTCTTGTTAAAAAACATATCTATCTCCTAGCTAATAAAGTACAGACCAAGTTTGTGTCGCTGAACTTGCTGAATTGGAATGGCGAAATCAAAAATATGTTGCAGTACATTTTCCTGCATAATCTGTTCGGGTGTGCCCTGATAAAGTAGCTGTCCATTTTTCATGGCAATAATCTGGTCGGCATAGACCGAGGCAAAATTAATATCGTGTATTACCATAATAATTGACTTGCCATGATTCACCGCCAAGTCTTTCAGTACTCGCATAATTTGTGCAGAGTGCTTCATGTCCAGATTGTTTAAAGGTTCATCCAGCAGGATATAATCTGTATCCTGTGCCAGAACCATAGAGATATAAGCTCGCTGGCGCTGACCACCTGAAAGTTCACTCAGCTGTTTATGCCGTAACGGTTCTAGTTCCATATAGGCGATTGCCTGATCAATAATCTTTTGGTCTTCAGCTTTTAAGCGGCCCTGTGAATAGGGAAAACGGCCAAAAGCCACTAAATCTTCAATACTTAAACGTAATTCCGTATGATTGGACTGTTTAAGAATTGCCAGCTTTTTAGCAATCTCGGTACTTTTCATTTGCTGTATATTCTGGCTATCGAGCAGAACGTCGCCGGTATCAACCTGAGTCAAACGGCTAATCATTGACAGCAAAGTACTTTTGCCTGCCCCATTTGGCCCGATAAAAGCAGTAAACTGTCCTTTGGCAATAGTAAGCGACACATCATTTACCACCCTCTGCCCGTGATAGCTTTTGCTTAAATTTTTCAGCTCAATTGCCATTTTTTATTTTCCTTCAACAAAATCCAGAAGAAATAAATTCCACCGACAAAATTAATAATGACACTCAGCGTCGTTTTAAAATTCAGCACATGCAGGACAATAAACTGCCCCATAACCAGAGATAGAATACTGACCAGAATGATGCCAGGCAGCAGAATATAATGCTGATGGGTTTTAAAAAGTTCCAAGGTAATATTGAGTACCAACAGACCCAGAAACATCATAGGTCCAGCCAGCGCAGTTGCTGAGGCCAGCGCCAGAACTACCAAAATCAGCAAAATACGGCTGGTTCTATCGTAATCCAGCCCCAGATTAAGAGCATGGTCACGGCCCAGTGCCATAACGTTCAGCCGGTGATGGTGTTTAAAGCTATAAAGTAAAATTGGTAAAATAGTGAGTAAAGCTAACCCTACGGTTTCCATTTTCACTATGTTAAAACTGGCAAAACCGGCATAAGCAGCTATCTGGAACTCATCCGGATCGAGCAATACCTGAAAAAAGGTGGTCATATTGTCAAACAATGTTGAACAGATCAGGCCAACCAAAAGTAGAAAGTAGATATTCAGTTGCGCGACTTTCTGAAAAATAAAACGGTAAAGCAAGAGCGCAAAACTGACCATTAATAGCAGGCTAATCAGGTAATCAGTCACAAAATTTATTGACAGTAAGGTACTTGCACCAAAGAAATAAATGATCATGGTTTTAGACAGCTCATATAGCTTGTCTAAACCTAATGCCTGAGGAGTCACTACGCGGTTATTTACAATAGTATGAAACACTAAAGTAGATACCCCAACCGCTATGCCAGCAACAATAATTGCCATGATTGTCTTTAAACGGAGCTTCACAGCAAACTGCCAGCCTGTGCCCAGATTCCAGCTGAGATACAAGGTAACTATAATGATTACAGCAATGCTCAAAACCATCAGTTTGGTACGGTTATGCATAACGGTACCTCCGTAGCAAGAGCCACAAGAAAAGCACACTGCCCAGTACACCCATAATCAGGCTTACTGAAACTTCGTACGGGTAAATCACTATACGTCCAAACACATCACAGACCAGTACCAGTAAAGCCCCTAAAATTGCAGTATGCGATAAAGTCTTACGGATATTATCTCCGAGATACAGACTTACAATATTGGGAACAATCAAACCTAAGAATGGGATAGCTCCAACTGTGACGATGACTACACCAGTAATGACAGATACCAGAACTAGTCCTAAAAATAAGNTCTGTTTATAATTGAGNCCTAAATTAGTTGCAAAGTCTTCNCCGATACCTGCCAGCACAAAGCGATTGGCCAGAAAATAACTCACTATTAAAATGGGTACACTTAAATAGATCAGCTCATATTGACCATTTAGAATGGTTGAAAAGTCACCCTGTAACCACCCCGCCAGATTTTGTAGCAAGTCCATTTGCAAAGCGATAAAAGTCGTAAATGCAGAAATGATACTGCCAAAGATCATACCAACCAGAGGAACAAAAACGGTATCCCGATGCTTGAGTGTGGCTAGAATACTCATAAAAACCAATGCACCGATCAATGTAACTAAAATTGCAAAACCGGTTTTAATAAAAATAGAAGCGGCTGGCAGCAGGATAATCGAGATGAGTACACCTAACCGGGCACAATCATAAAGACCGGCTGTAGTTGGGGAAACAAAACGGTTCCGGCTGAGTGACTGCATAATCAGCCCACAAACACTCAGCCCTGCACCTGCAACTAAAATGGCCATTAAGCGTGGCAAACGGCTGGTCCAGAATAATTGCCATTCATGAATATTTCCTGCCAGCAATCCAGTAATATTCATTTCGCCCACACCTGTAAATAACGAAATAACAGCAAGAGGAACAAGCAAAAGAAATAGGTAACGACGTTTAATCATGGCAGGGAAATAACATGCGAAGTTAAAGCAAAAAGAGCGGAGTAATTAAGAAAATATCACAAATGAGAATAATTATCTTTAATGTTTATATTTTAAATTTTAAGAATGACTATTTATATTAAAAAATTTTATTTTTATCAAAAACTTAAATTAATTTAAACTCGAAGATAGTTTTGTTTAAGTTTGTAATTATTAATTTTATTAAATTATATTTTAAGTTTTTAATTCTATAAAATCAGTTAGAGAAACTCGTAGCCCTTTTAAATCACCCTTATTTAAAAGAGCTATAAGTTTAATCAAAGCCTTTACACAATTGACTCTGATTTTATGACAATAGTATATCGTTAAATTTTACAAAATATCTCCCGAATTTCCTGTTACTTTTGCTTATATGCAGTACAAAAATGAAGTATATTGAGTATTAACAGAATAATTTTCTATAGTTTAAATTTTGACCAGTACAGATTACACATTAGATAAAATAGACCGAAAAATTTTATCGGCTTTAAGACAGGACGGCCGTTTAACTATCGCTCAGCTAGCTGAACAAGTTGGACTTTCTTCTTCACCTTGCTGGACTCGGCTTAAACGCCTTGAATCCTTAAAAATTATTGAAGGCTATACTGCCAATATTAATCCTAAAGCCATTGGTATTAATGAGCTGTTTTTTATCGAAATTACACTTGAACGGCATGATGATGAAATTCTGGACCAGTTTAGTGAGGCCTTAGCGAATATGCCTGAAGTCGTTGAAGCACATCTGGTAACTGGCGATTATGATTATCTGGTCAAAGTAGCAGTTAAAAACTCAGAACACTATGAGCGTTTCTTACGTAAAAATTTATATTCTATGAAGGGGGTTCGTCATACCCGTTCAATTTTTGCTTTACGTCCTCTAAAACTGGCGAATAATGCAGATTTACTCATGATTGAATAAGTTAAAGGCTAAAAAGCTATCCCGTATATTTAAGCTATGTATATTTTGCTATTTTTAATAACAAAGAAGTACCTTGTATAAGCAGCTTCTCATTATAGGGCTTTTTAATCTCTAAAATTTCAGCTCAGCTTTCAATGTCGTAGACCCAGTTTCTGGCCTTTTGGTTTGTAGTAGCTTCACAGATGTAATAGTCATAATTCCAAGCGTCTTGATGGAAAATTTCCTTCTTATGATAAGTCACTTGTCTGCCATTTTCGACACAGATAAAGCTGTCACCTTGGTCTTTAACTTGGGTTCCATTGAGGAACCCACCAATACAGAGGAAGCGGGATTGTTTAGACATTCTCTTTTAAACTAGCATATTTAAGGAAATTTAATAATTTATTGCCTATATTTTAAAGATTATTTAAATATAGAAAATATCAATTAACTTTAAATTTTATAGTGTGAACCCTTTTCCAAAAAATATGCTCAAAATTTAACTCTAAAAAATCAGTAAATTTCCGAGTGGCTCTCTTTTTTAAGCCTAATCTCTATATAGTCATATAGTTTATTCACTTGATTGTTATAAATTATTCTCCTGCGAGGAATTTCATCATATTTAAACTTATGAAGTTTCTATCTTAAGCTTAAGGTCCGCTGAATATTCCACATATATATGTATAAGCATTATCAATTAGATTGATACTTGATATATATGGAATAATAATAATTTGATTTTGATAATACTAAAAAATTCTTATTTTTATAGCTTTAAAATAATATCCATTTCCTGCACCCTATCCTTAATGAAATTATCTAGAAAATTATTATCTTTAACAGCCAATAATTTAAATGCATCACCAGAAAAATTTCTTAGATTTTCTATACCTTTGCTAATCAGACCATCAGGGATTTTTTTCCATTGTTTAGCTTGTCCCCATGTTGGTAGTAAATGTTCTAGATCATTCAAGTTAAAATGACACTCTTCTGATAACGTGATCCCATAATGTAAATTATCTTTAACTGCTACAAACAAAAAAGTAACATGAAGATTTTTTTTGCTTCTTAATACACAACCAATAACATTCCTTTTACTTTCTAGATTAATATTACTAAGCTGCTTAAACCATTGTTGGCAATTTTTAAATGTATAATGTATATCTTGGAATTCAGGAGATATTTCATAATTTCCTGTTTCAATAAATTTATGTTCAAAATATGCAAATAATTTAAAAAGTAAGTCTCCTCTATAATTACTACTGTTAAATTGATTAGAGATTTGCTTAATCGCCTGAAGTTCGTTCGGTGTCATTTCTAATAACATATTTTTTAATTCTTTATTTACAGTTACCAGCTCATTAGTCAACATTCTGAGTAAATTAATATACTGATTAAGAGCTGACTGAAGATTTGTTAGATGATTAAATTGAGACTTAATATCCTCAAGCCATGAAATAATATCTATCTTATAGCTTAAACATCTTAAATTTATATTAATTAACTCATTATTAGTTTGAATTAAATACTTATTATCAACTTTTTTAATATTACCTAATGAAGAAAAACTTGGCTCATTTCCAAATAGCGTTAAATAAATCAATAATGGTTGCTTTTTAGCATAATTTTTACAAAAGTTAAAATATCTTTGTAATTGTTTAGATTGATCGACAGCATAAATTTTATTTTCCAGAATAATTATCTGCTCTTCATTTTCAATCATTAAATCAATCTGGCCATAATCATTAAACCTTTGCTCCTTTTTTGTTTTAATATTACCTCTAATCTTAAAATCTAATTTAAAAAACTCTACAAAACTTTTTAAGAATAAATCTTTTTGCCCATGTGTTCCCTCAGGATCTAATAACTCTTTCAAAATTGGNGTATGGGTGAATACTTCACTATTTGATACTCCACAGATTTTNAATAGATTGAAGTTATTACCATGACTATTGTTTTCTTCTAGAATATTTAGAGTGGACTGAATGATCTGACTAATTTTACTGTTCATTTATCTACTCGAAAAATAAGGGCTGATTACTCAGCCCTTATTTTTAACTCATCTTATCTTAATTTTCAAAGAAAATCAGAGCATTGCTTTTACACTTGGGAAACGCCTTTCGGCTTTTTCCCTCTCGCTTATTAAGTTAATTGAGCAGCAGAGATCTTTTTAGTGTCAACCTTGCTTGCTTCAGATGTATAGTCAGACATCTGGTCAAAGTTCAGATACTTATAAATATCTGCTGCCATGCTATCAATTTGAGAAGCATACTGCTGATATTCTTCCGGTGTAGGAAGTTTACCCAGTACAGCAGCCACAGACGCCAGCTCAGCAGAAGCCAAGTAAACATTTGCACCCTGACCCAGACGGTTCGGGAAGTTACGGGTAGATGTTGAAACAACAGTAGTATTTGGTGCTACACGTGCCTGGTTACCCATACACAGTGAACAGCCTGGCATTTCAGTACGTGCGCCAGCTTTACCATAAGTGTTGTAGAACCCTTCTTCCATTAACTGACGTTCATCCATACGAGTTGGAGGAGCCAGCCACAGACGAGTAGATAAAGAACCACCAGGTACTTTGTCTAGAAGTTTACCCGCTGCACGGAAGTGACCGATATTGGTCATACAAGAACCGATGAATACTTCATCAATCTTGTCACCTTGTACCTGAGAAAGCAGTTTTGCATCATCTGGATCGTTCGGACAGCAAAGAATAGGTTCTTTGATATCAGCCAGGTCAATTTCATATACTTTAGTATATTCAGCATCAGCATCAGCTTTAAGCAAGCTTGGGTTAGCAAGCCATTTTTCCATGTTTTCAACACGGCGCGCCATGGTACGAGCATCGCCATAACCTTCAGAAATCATCCATTTTAACATGGTGATATTTGAACGAAGGTATTCAGCAACTTTCTCTTCAGAAAGCGTGATTGCACAGCCAGCAGCAGAACGCTCAGCAGAAGCATCGGAAAGTTCAAATGCCTGTTCAACAGTCAGGTCATTTTCCATTTCTGACAGGTCGATCTCAAGAATACGGCCAGAGAAAATATTTTTCTTACCTTTCTTCTCGACAGTCAGGTCACCTGCCTGAATTGCATAGTAAGGAATTGCATGTACCAGATCACGCAGGGTGATACCAGGCTGCATTTTGCCTTTAAACTTCACCAGTACAGACTCTGGCATGTCAAGAGGCATTACNCCAGTTGCAGCAGCAAATGCTACCAGACCTGAACCCGCCGGGAATGAAATACCGATTGGNAAACGGGTATGTGAGTCACCGCCAGTACCTACAGTATCTGGAAGAAGCATACGGTTTAGCCAAGAGTGNATAATACCGTCACCTGGACGCAGAGAAACACCGCCACGGTTCATGATNAAGTCNGGAAGCGTATGCTGCATCTGTACGTCTACTGGTTTTGGATACGCAGCTGTGTGACAGAAAGACTGCATGACCAGGTCNGCAGAGAAACCTAAACAAGCCAAGTCTTTTAACTCGTCACGAGTCATAGGACCAGTTGTATCCTGAGAACCTACAGTCGTCATTTTCGGTTCACAGTAAGTACCCGGACGAACACCTTCACCTTCTGGAAGACCACAAGCGCGACCTACCATCTTCTGGGCCAGTGTAAAGCCTTTACCAGTATCTGCTGGCTGTACAGGNGTACGGAACAGTGTAGAAGGACCAAGGCCCAATGCTTCACGTGCTTTCGCTGTCANGCCACGGCCAATAATCAGGTTGATNCGGCCGCCTGCACGTACTTCATCTAGAAGTACTGGAGTTTTCAGTTCAGATTCAGCGATTTGTTCGCCNTTTTTGAACGCAGTAACTTTAGCTTCGTCTTTATTGACTTTAAGAACGATTTCATCGCCCATGTTCATTTCAGAAACATCGATCTCAACTGGTAATGCACCAGCATCTTCCATCGTGTTAAAGAAAATAGGAGCAATTTTACCACCTAAGCACACGCCACCATCTTTTTTGTTTGGAATGTGCGGAATTTCTTCACCAAAGAACCAAAGCACAGAGTTAGTTGCAGACTTACGGCTTGAACCTGTACCAACTACGTCACCTACATACGCAACCTGGTTGCCTTTAGCGATCAGGTCTTTAATCTGGCTTAATGGACCAACTTCACCCTGTTTTTCAGGGTTGATACCGTCACGTTCATTCTTCAGCATTGCATTTGCATGTAATGGAATGTCTGGACGGCTCCAGGCATCCTGTGCTGGAGACAGGTCATCAGTGTTGGTTTCACCTGTTACTTTAAATACAGTAATTTTGATTTCTTCAGGAACATCTTTACGGCTAGTAAACCATTCAGCATCTGCCCAAGATTGTAAAACTGCTTTTGCATTTGCATTTCCAGCTTTAGCTTTATCTGCCACGTCATGGAATGCATCAAATACAAGAAGAGTTTTTTTCAGTGCTTCGGCAGCCAGTTCAGCCAGTTCAGCATCATCAAGTAATTCAACTAAAGGGGCTACGTTATAACCGCCAAGCATTGTACCTAACAGGTAAACTGCACGCTCTTTAGAAATTAATGGAGAGGTCGCTTCACCTTTTGCCACGGCAGCCAAGAAAGCAGCTTTTACATAAGCTGCCTGGTCAACACCTGCGGGAACTCGGTTTTCAATCAAGTCAACCAGGTATGCTTCTTCACCAGCAGGTGGATTTTTTAACAATTCAACCAGCTCAGCTGTTTGAGTATCGTCAAGTGGCTTCGGTGGGATTCCGAGTGCGGCACGTTCTTCAACGTGTTGGCGGTAAGCTTCTAGCACGGTGTAATTCCTCTTTTTTAAAAAATTACTTGTGAATTCCAGCTTCTTCAAAGCTTCACAAATAATATGGACTGTAAAATTTTACTAAAATTCCCGATAAAAGTTAATGCAAGTAAAGTGTTTCTTTGTGATGCCCATTATTTTATAACTAAATGTTATTCATATAATCTCTCAAGTGTCTTGAATCTTGAGCATCTGTCTCTACTAAAATTTTGACCGTCGTCAGATGACAGTATAGAAGGTTAAAGTGAAGAAAAATTCTTTTCTCCAATTATCTTTAGTCGGGTTGGCAATTTCTGAAAATTAACTGTGCATTTTGCTTTCAATAAATACATTTAAAGCTGGTTTTATTTTCAAGATTTAATCTAAGCATTGCTAACGGGCCCAAGCATTTTACTCAAAATGCTTGGGCTATTTTATAAAGTTAGATATAAGTTATAGTTTTTTATATTGTGGCATCCGGTCATGTGGTGTACTCAGGCACTGTTCATAGGCCTGCTGTTTAAATTTTTCTTGTACATCAAGTTTTGCCTGCTTACCCTCAACTCTTGGCTGAAGATAAGCCTGATCCAGAATTTTAAGAATCATTTCTTTGATTAGTGGATCTTCCACACGGTTAGCATGCTCCAGTGCCTGAGATTTATCAATCCCAGACTGGCGGTCTAGCATGATTGAACGTGCAGCATTACCTAGACTGGTACAAAAGCCTTGCCACTGCTGCTCAGGCGTTAAAGGGGGTTTNTCGCTACAGGCAGCCAAAAGTAAAGCAGTACCTATTACAATAATTTTCTTCATCTGCACTCTCCTCTTGGCCCGTATCATACCCAACTTCAATGCTATATAGCGAGCATTTAGCCCTCAAAAGCCGAAGCCCTGATCATTTAGAGTTAATCACCATAACTTAAGTACCGGGCATTATAAGGTTGCCAGTACTGTGCTTTCGTTTTGATTAATATATAGATACCAATAGCCGTACCNATGGGAAAACTAAAAAGTANAATAATACCAAGTAAGCGAGACAGGCGCCGACCATAATCTGTGCCATATTTGACTTCAATTGCGGCTCGGACATGAGCCAGTGCCAGCATAACCAGCAACACTATAAGAGCCAGATTAATATATTTCTTTTCAGGCACCTGCGGAAAATACAGTACAAAAAATAGTAGGATGAAAATAGCTGCGACATACAAAATGGCTACAGCACGATGCATGCGATACACCCCGGGATTTCGTATCACGAGCATACTCATTCTCCTGATTATTCTGTTATGGTTTCATTATTGTTTTCATATTAAGTATATAACTTATTTAATAAGTTATTGTACGAAATAGTGGATAAAAATATTTGAAATTTCATTTACTTTTACCATTTAGAATTTGCAAAAAAAACAGGACATTTTCGAAAAAATGTCCTGTTTGTCTATATTTGAAAACAGATTAAAAACGCCAGTTATAAAATAGATCTATAGCACGTTCTAGCGACTGGCTCGCCTCCAGGTATAAGCGACGATTCACCTGGTAACGAACGGTAAGTGTATTAACCGGTGTAAATACCCCAACTCCATAACGGATATAAAGGTCAGGCGTAATATAACCGGTCAGGCTCACTTGAGTATCATCTCCGGTGCCCTGTGCATCTAGCGCCAGGCCACTTAAACCAAAAGTACGCCCAATCTGGTTGGTAAAGGCACGTGTGCCGCCCAGCCCCAGACTGATACCCGCTGCTGCAATTGTATTATTTACATCGGATCTAAAGCCTTCTGCATTATTCAGACCAGTTATACCTTCATTAATTCGCCCGGTAAGTAGCGCATTTAATGCTTCCTGCTCAGAAAGTCCGGCATCATTATAAATCTGAATATTTGGACTGGATGCTGTACCCGTCACACGTACCCCGACAGTACTCCCCTGAACATTTTTACTGGCTTCAACATCAAGTGACGGGTTAGATAGAGGACCATTAAAACGTGCAATTGCCCGATTCAGGTCCAGACGCTGGCCATATGCTTCAATTTTTACTTGACGACTCACCCCGATGGCACCATTAGCATTCATTGCAGTCTCCAGACCGCGCTGGGTCAGATAAACCCGGCCCAACAGTGGAATACGACTGTCAAAGCCNTGNAAGATCACCTGATCACCCAGATTGACCTGCACATCGGCNCGGATATCCCACGGNCGGGCTGAACGCAGGATTGAAAGCTGATCCTGGCCTTCCTGTACTACACGAACATCTGAAGATACATTTACTACTGGCGCACTGGATTCCGGCATAGAAATAAGCGCGCGCGGCACATCAATCTTACCTTTAAGTGTCAAACGCTTACTCATTGGCAATACATCTAAAGATACTTCCGGAGTCACCACAGCAGTTACCAGAGGAGCCTGACGAATGAGCAGATTCTCACCCTTCAAACTGAGTTGAATTCTCGGATCATTACGCCAGTCCACACTGCCCGTTAAAGAGCCTACTCCACGGCCACTGTTGAAAGCGCCATTAATGGTGGCCTGATCTTGACGGATAGCTGAATAAACCTGGATATTGGTCAGATTTACTGGCAGTGAAATCATGCTGATAGCGCCGTCTTTCAAGCGCAGATCTCCATTAAATTCTGGCTGGGTCAAGTAACCGCCAATTTTTCCGGCAAGTGATAAAGTACCACTAAGTGAACGCACATCCTGAATAAATGGCTTAAGCACACTGAGCTGAATCCGGTCAAAAGCGACTTCACCACGCATTGGCATCGGGGTTTGATAAGGATTAATAACCACGTTTGCATAACCTGTACCAATTGCTGGGGTGGTTACATCAAGACGTAATTGCAATCCTTCACTGATACTCTTGGCAATTACACTCAGTTCATCATAACGTACAGCCGTCGATACTTCCTGCGGATCTTCCGCAGCCATACCGATTTCTCCATTTCGGGTAACCAGCCGCGCATCAATTTTCGGTTTAGTTCCTTGCGCCCATGATGCTCTTGCATACCCATTCAGTTTCCCGGTAACTGCCAGACCTTCTGGCATAAATGCAGCAAAATCATTCAAATCAAGATTAGTTGTTACCAGTGAGGCACTGCCTCTGGTTTTACTCACACGCAAAGGTTGATCCAGACATAATCGACTTTGCTGACTGGCCCAGCAATGCTGCCCAACATAAAGTTCAGTACGCGTAGCCGAATAAATTACCGGAGCATTTTGCTGCTGAACCAGATGTGTACGTGTAGAGTTAAAATCTCCCTGCTGTATCTGGCCTAACCAGTCATTTTGTGCATTAAAACCACCTGCCAAACGTACAAAGAAACGGGTATGGCGGTTATTTGCCTCAGCTGTCATTACATGGGCTTTACGGGTACCCGCAATCCGAATCACTCCTTCACGAATTTCTCGGTCACCACGGCGCAGGTTTTCAAGACGTCCAGTTAAAACTGTAGGTGCTGTATCTGAAGATGGCAACTCACCTCGAACCGAGAGCTTGCGTATACTGAACAGATTGTTCAGTGCCAGATTATCCACTACCAGATTTGTAGTCAGTCTTAAGCGGGGTTGAGCCTGTAAATTAACATACCCATAAGCACGACCACGTAAGCCACTGTATAGCTCATATAATGCAGGTGCATTAATTTTGATTCTCAGGTTCTGGGCATTACCTGTTGCCTGTACCTGATTTTTACCATATGCCAGGAACAGGTTATTAGCTTCAAACTGCTGAGGCAAAAGACCTTGCTGCCTGGAGTCAATGACTACCGCCAGATTGCCCCGTCCTCGTACAGGCCGGTTATTAATAAATCCTGCAAGATTTAGTTTCTGAAGGTTAATACGTTTTAAAGTATCTGACCAAACCCCTTGTGTCTTGATATTTCCAGACAACTCACCCTTAACGCTAGAAACAAAATAGTGCGGTTTAAACCGGATTAATGAAGCATTCAGGTCCCAGCTTATTCCATTTTTCAAATTAAGCAGACCATTAGCCTGTATTTGTCCGGCTATTCCCTTGTGTTGCAGCTCTTTAATTCGTATAAGTTGTGGTGTACCTGACATGCGTAATTTCAACAAGCCCTTACCTTGGTTAAAGGCATTAAGCGAACCATCGTAATTTACACCAAAACCGCGTAGCCCTCCGCCAGACTTCTCATCCCGGAATAGCAAGGCAATATTACTGTTACCACTGAGCTGCACAGTTTCCTGCTGATTTTGGGCCAGTCGACCAGACAGATTGATATTCTTAAGTTGAATAATCTGCTGGTTTGGCCGTGCATAGCCGCTACCGCTGACTGAACCATTTAATAAATTGACAGGTGCACTGGCAACAACAGTTTGCGGATTAAAGTTCTGGGCTTTTATAAAAGCATTCCAGCTTAACCGACGCTTCTCATGCGGAAGTAAAACTTTGGCATGCCCACTCAGACCACCTTGAGCTGCCTTATAGCTGAACGCAGGTACATTGAGAATATTATTTTTCAGATTGAGTTGAGCATTATATTGACCCGGTGGCAACATACCTTCTTCATTACGGCGGACTACTGTTGCCACATGGATATTCTGCTGACCTTCGACCAAGGCCAGATTAACGCGGCCGGATTCACTGCTTAACCAGCCCACATACGGTACGGCACGATCAATATTATTCCAGCGCACATCCAGCAACATAGGTTGTGGACGTCCTGTCTCCCCAGCTTTTTGGTCCAGTTTCAAATTCCAGGTTTCATAACGGTCAAAGTCTATAAGACCGGTAGCATGCAACCCGTTTTCCAGTGTACCGCTAGAAGCAAGATTTGTATCTAGAGAGGGCGGCAAGAAATCTCGTACGGCTTGAGGCAAAATTTTATTATCTGGATTAAGACGGTCTGCACGGCCTTTTAAATCCCAGGTTACCTGTTCGTCCCAACCGACTCTGCCTGCCAGGTTAATTGAACCGCCCATTAGCTGGCCATTTAAATTGGTAATATTAAGCTGATTGACCAAGTCAGTATTCATCAAGGCATTATATTGACCTTTAGGAATATCTTTACCGCTCAGATCGGTATTTATATCTAGATCAAGCTGTCTAATATCTCCATTAAACTTTGCTACGCCTTTTTCACTGAACAGTTTCTGCTCGGTCATTAAAGGCCAGTGATAATTATTCAACTGTAGCTCACCAAACATAGGCACGTGTTCACGTACCGGATGCAAGACTACCCAGCCAGTAAGCAAATCTGGAGTATTAGTGGCCACACCCGCCTGAACACTATCCAGACTGCCCTTAGCTACTATTTTAATATCATGAATATTAAGGTTATTTCTTAAAGCGGGAATATTCAAATCGCCAATGGCATTTAATGGATAATTACCTGAAAAGATAATCCGGCCTGTTGCATTGCGCAGACTTAAATAGCCCATATCCATACGTGAACGCTCGAAGTTCAGCTCAGTACCTGACCANAGAGCATCATTTAATTCAATATTATAAAAATCCACTGCAGAGGTGGTGGTTTTAATCAGTAAATGGTCAACTGTTCCATTATCTACCCGAAGTACAAAAGGAAGCTTGATATCTTTAAATTCAAATGGTTTACCATCAGAAGGTTTATTATTAATCACCTGTAAATTACGCACGTCGGCATAATTCAAATGCAGTTCTTTTTGCAGTATTGCCCGCCATCCCAAAGTAATCTCGGCGCGGTCAATTTTNACATCGACCTGTTTCACNTTAACCAGAATATTACGCAGTGTAATGCCNCGCAGTAAGTTNCCACCTTCATATTCATATACAATAAAGGTCTGTCGCTCCAGCACCCGGTCCAGTAAAAATTTACTGCCGCGGTCTGTAGAAAACATAATCCCCAATGCGGATGCCAAAAGCAGTATCACAATCAATAAAGCTAAAAGTGCACTACGAATTACACGTTTACGATGATTTTTTTTAGGTGCTGGAGCGGGTGAATTTACCCGCTGTTCTGCATCAGCCATAATATTCCCGAGAAAATTTTATATATTTATTAAAGTTGTGGGCCAATAAAAAAATGTAACCGGATAGGTATATTATCATCTGAAAGCCCTGCGGCGACATCCANACGTATCGGTCCTACCGGTGAACTCCAGCGGATACCCAAACCGGCGCTATAAGCGGTCGGTGTATTAAAATCTTTATCATAAGCATTGCCAGCATCAGCAAATACTGCTGCTCTCCAGCCATCTTTAAATTGGTAATTATATTCTAGCGATGTCGTTGCTAAAGCCTGGCCACCTACTTTATAACCAAACTCTTCTGGTGACAGGCTCTTGTAATCAAAGCCCCGAATGCTCTGGTCACCGCCGGTAAAATACCGAATATTATAGGGAACCTGATCAAAATTTTCTGTAAAAATATAACCAACATCAGCACGCCCCACGAACTGATGATCATTATTTTCACCTAGCGAATAAATAAAGCGCCAGCCAGCATTAACCAGTGCCATATCAGCATCAGAAAGTAAGGTTTTACTACCCAGTTCCACTTTATAGGTTTGTCTAAAACCACGAGTTGGATTTACCCGTGCATCGCTGTCAAGACGTGAGGTTTCATAGCCAAATAGTAAAGACTGCTGTTCAGGATTTGAACCGGGGATCTGAAATGCATCTGGTATGCTGTCTGATACGATATTTCCACGCTGGTTCAGCCGGTCTAAACGGTAACGGGCCCCAAAAGTATGTTGCCACTGGCCTCGCGGATTTTTGATAATCCGGTCTATGCCTGCAACTGCTGACTCAATATCCAGATTAAGGCCTTTACCGACATCTTCCCGCTCTTCACGCTCATATCCACCAACCAGGTTAATATAATCGTCAGTTGGATGGTTATATGGAATCGTATAACGGCCATCAAGCGCCTGACGAATTTTAGATACTTCCAGATTACTGTCAAAAGCATGACCACGCCGATTCACGATGGCACGACGATACTGGGTACGCAGGCGCGCGCCTGTGTCACTACCATAACCAATACCAGTTTCAACACTATTTAAACTATCGGCATTTAAAGTAATGAGAACCGGAATGCTTCTTTCTGCACGAGCCTGCTCACGTAACTGTTCCTGCTGTGCTTCCCGCTCATCCTGGACCTGTTGTTGCTCCCGGGCCAGTGAGGCTTGTTGTATATCTGGCTGTGTGCCGGCAAACTGTTTTTCATCGACTACATTCTGGGTAACTTCCTGTGCAGAAGTATTTTTATTACGTTGCTGATCCTGTGTTAATGTCTGTTCAGAAATTTGCTGCTGGTCAAGCAGGGTCTGTATATCTGGGGGAAGTTCGAGCGGTTTTTCTATCGGATCCGGCTTTACTGCATCGACCAGGGTATAGTTAAAATAGCGCGCATTAGTGAGGTTGTTTGCCAGCGTGTTAATACGCCAGGAAGTGTAGTCATCACCTTCTTTCCAGGGAACCATACTCTGTAAGATATCGTCATCCAGCGGAAAGGGTTTGGAAGGGTCACTCATCTGGAATACAGGTTTCTTCAGGCTATATCGGTCACCCGTTTCATAACGCAAATTGATTTCTGCCGTATTCTGCGGCTGACTGATTTTGACATCATGCAGGCGCCAGTAAGCATCGAAATAACCGTTATTGCTAGCTGCGTCAGTGATACGGCGTTTGGTCTCTTCATAAAGTCCATGATGAAAAATATCACCAACGTCCTGATCGGGAATAAGCTCGATAACCTGAAATTGTGGCTGTTCACTACCTTCCCCAGAAATTTCAATATCCTGCTCGGTAATGCGTACCGGCTCATTCGGCTGAACATATACCCGTACCCGGCTATCACTTACTTTTTCAAAGCGAAAGGTCGAGTTATAGTAACCCACCGCCTGCGCAGCCTGATTTGAGAGACTGCGTAATTGTGGTAAAGCACTATTAAAGTCCTCAAATGACTCTTGGGTAAAACTGGAAAGTTTTCCTCGTATATTGGCAGCCAGCTCTGGAGGAGCACCCTCAACAGTCGCGGTAATCCGTGGCACTGTTTCTGCTGTACTCATATCTCGTGGCGGACGAATCCGGTACAAGACTCGTTTGAAGATATTCGGTTTTTCAGCATCTTTAGGCGTAGTTTTTCCGGTATCCAGTGCAGCCAATGTACGACCTGATTCGTTGATTTCTGCTACAATTGCACGATCTGACTGAATTTGCTGCATTAACTGGTCAACATTTACAGGCGCCTGGTTAATGGCCGTCAGCTCCTGCTGGCTTGCCTCAGGAATAGCCGTTTCCGGAGCACGGTTTAAACCTGCACGAAATGCTTGAGCCTCTGATTTTGCCTCTTCTGCGACACGGTAAATTTCATTGGCCATACTCTGGTCAATCTGCTCGACCGGATACTCTTCAAGATCTTCAAACTCTATGGGTTTAAAGGCTGAGTTAGTATCCTGATCTGTCTGCTGCTCCAGCAATCTTAAGCTGTCCTGATTTACGCTCTGATCCTGCGTTATTTCTTCTTTCTTTTCTTCAACTACTTTTTGTAATTCTTGTTCTGTCATGGAAGGTGCAGCGGCTATCTCATCCTGATCATCTTCAGGCTGGCCTTTTGCCTCACTACGACTGGTTAATACTGGCTTGGATTCTGGCCGGTAAGTCGGGATAGGTTCCTCTTGTGCATAGACAGAGGCAGTAAATATACTTAAAAATACATTTGTATAGACCAGTTTATTGATATGATTTATTTTCAGTATACGGTGTATTGACCGGGTCAGAGCTGACTGTTTAAAGTTAATTTTTGCAGGCATGTAAAACTCTAAATTTATTTTAGTGGAAAAATTTCCTAATAAATAAACCGGAAATCAGGCAAAACAGTTCGTTTTTCATGGCTCAACGGTTAAAAATATCATACATGAAATTACTTAGAGTTTTACTATTTACACACATTTCTTAATAAAACTAATGAAGTTTATTGCCCATGGAAAAACCAGAACATCTTCTTCACTCGCGCCGCTTTCTGCCGATGTTTTTAACTCAATTTTTCGGGGCCCTTAATGATAATATTTATAAACAGGGATTATTATTAGTTATTACTTATGGGTGGATTCACCAGCAAGGTGTGCCGGTCAGTACCCTAAATAATTTAGCTGCCCTGTTATTTATTTTGCCTTACTTTATTTTTTCAGCAACTGCCGGACAAATTGCAGATCGTTATGAACGCTCACGCCTGGTTCGTATGATTAAAATTCTCGAGATTATGATCATGCTAATTGGCAGTGCAGGCTTTCTGATGGGTAACCTATGGTTATTGTTGCTTGCACTATTTATGATGGGCACTCACTCGACCTTTTTTGGTCCAATTAAGTACGCGATTCTGCCTGAAATCTTAAAACCACAAGAGTTAATGTCTGGTAATGCCCTGTTTCAATCCGGTACCTCTATCGCGATTTTAATGGGCATGATTTTAGGCGGCGCCGTAATCTCAATTTCTCAAGGCAATCTATTTTGGATCAGCCTGACAGTAGTAGTTATTGCTTGCTTAGGCTATTTAACCAGCCGTTTTATTTTACCTCAAAAAGTATCTGCCCCTGATCTCCAGATTGACTGGAATTTTTTTAGAACCAGTTTCCAAACAATTCAATATGCTAAAAGTCTGCCATTAATTTTTACTATTTTGCTTGGCAACTCATGGTACTGGTTTTATGGTGCCACTTACCTGACCCAAATTCCTCAGCTTACCCAGCAAAATCTGCACGCTTCTGAAAATGTGGTCAGCCTGTTATTAACCTTTTTCTCTGTAGGCATTGGAGTCGGTTCGTTACTGTGCCGCAAGAT
>JGI24770J26754_10001245_pt1 | contig 18201 bp, 18 predicted proteins | sample LakOneMetagenome_FD_26754 | JGI IMG/M metagenome (IMG submission 26754) | reverse complement strand
GCGACGGTATGGACGTACCGGCGCAGTCGCGCGCGTGCGATCAAGCCGCGCAGCGTCGTGCGCTGAAGAAATCCGATCGGAATGATCCCCTGTGGGAGCGGTTGACCAGCCGTTCGGCTGTTAAAGCGGCAGCCGCGACAAGCGGATGTCGGGCCTGAAGGCCCTCCCACAGGGGTATTGGATATCTGCGCTCAGCGCTGGCCGCCGACCACGTCCGGGCGATCCGGGCCGAGCCACTTGTAGAGCAGGCCGCCGACGATGCCGCCGACGATGGGCGCGACCCAGAACACCCACAGCTGCGAAACCGCGCCGGACCCGGCGAACAACGCGACGCCGGTGGAACGCGCGGGGTTCACCGAGGTGTTCGTCACCGGAATGCTGATCAGGTGGATCAACGTGAGCGCGAGGCCGATCGCGATCGGTGCGAAGCCTGCCGGCGCCTTGCGATGGGTCGCGCCCATGATCACGATGACGAACATCGCGGTCATCACGATTTCGCACAGTACCGCGGCGGCCATGCTGTAGCCGCCAGGGGAGCGCGCACCGAAACCGTTGGTGGCGAATGCGCCGGCGGCATTCGGGTCGATGGCGAAGCCGGGCGCGCCGCTGGCGATCTGGAACAGGATGAAGGCGGCGAGGATGGCGCCGAGTACCTGGGCGGCGATGTAGGGCACGAGGTCGCGGGTGGGAAAGCGGCCGCCGGCCCACAGGCCGAAGCTCACCGCGGGGTTGAAGTGCGCGCCGGAGATGTGGCCGAAGGCGTAGGCGCCGGTGAGCACGGTCAGGCCGAAGGCCAGGGCGACGCCGGCGTAGCCGATGCCGAATTGGTATCCGTCCGCACCGACCACGTGCGCGGCNAGCACGGCGCTGCCGCAGCCGCCGAGCACCAGCCAGAAGGTTCCAAGGAATTCCGCTGCGAATCGCTTCATGCCTTTCGCTCCCCGTTGGCCGGACGCCCGGCCCGCGGGTGGAGCATAACCGCTGGGGATTACGCCTGTGGGAGGGCCTTCAGGCCCGGCAAGCGGATGTCGCGGCTAAAGCCGCTCCCACAGGAGAGCCACGTCAGTGCGCGGCTTCGACCTGCAATGTCGCCTTGGGCGCGTCGTCGCGTTCGAGCGCGGTCAGGGTGATGGTGCGATCGCCGGCGTCGAAGGATTTCGGGTCGAGGGTGGTGTGCAGGACGAAGTCCTGGGCGGTCATCGCGTTCGCCGGGGTCCAGCGCATGACGATGACGGCATCGCCGGCCCAGACGCATTGGACGCCGGGGGGGCAGCGGGAGTCGCTGTCGAGTTTGACGTAGTCGAGGCGACTGTCGTCGGCGAGGGTGGCGAATTGCCCCGGTGCGAGCTGGATGCTGGTGCCGTCGGCGACGGTATTCATGGGCTGCGATCCGGTGGTGGTGCAGGCGGCGAGGGCGATGGCGAATGCGGAGATGGCGATGAGTGGGCGCATGCGTGGTCTCCGAACAGGTGGAACGAGCCTATCGAACCCAGTTTGAATGAACGATTAGGGGGAAAAGTGAGGTTGGGGTGCCCATCAACCCAGTGGTGTAGCGAGGCTCCGGTTCTGAAGACCCGCCGACGATCCTGAATTGAATCCCGCAAGCTTGGATGAAGCGTAGCGCATGCTTCCAACAGCTGCATGGCTGGTAATCCCGGCATCGTGAAGCTGATAGCCACATTCTGCCGGGATTCCACGTTGTTTCATCCCAGCCTGCGATTTCTGATGACTCAACGATCCCGCTTCGACGCAATCCGATCCGCCAGCCGTGTCGGTTCCGGCAATCGATACGTGGTGACATAGCGCATCACCAGTTCCGGCGCGGAAGCCATCGCCACCTTGTGCCCCGGCGAGACGATCAGCGGCAGGCAACCGACCTTGCTGCGCAGCAACCAGCCGATCTGTTCGCTCTTGTCGCGCAACGGCGTGAACGCGCCGCGCATGTCGTGCAGGGCCATGCGCGGTTCGCCGACGAGGATCTCTCTGCCCACGCCGATGCTCGGAATGCCCGTCGCGACGCCGAAATGCGCGGCGATGCCGAGCCGGCGCGGATGCGCGATGCCGTGTCCGTCGACGAAGGCGAGGTCGGGCTTCGCCTTCAGCATGTCCAATGCGGCGAACAGCACGGGCAGTTCACGGAAACTGAGCAGCCCGGGGATGTAGGGCATCGCGGTCGGCAGGCGCGCGACCTGCCGGTCGAGCACTTCGAGCGTGTCCGCATCGAGCAGCACCGCGGCGGCGCGGGTGGTCGCGCCTGCGTCCTCGAAACCGACGTCGAACCCGGCGATGGTGCGCAGCGGTTTCGCGAAGCTATCCCGCAACGATACCTCGCCCGCGAGTTCGCTCTGCAGCTTGCGCAATTCGGCGACGTTGTGGTTCCAGGTGGGGACTGACGGATTCGCCACGTCAGTCGCGTTCGACGCTCAATGTCGCGGTGCCGTCGGCGGCGAAGCGCACGCGCATCACCCGGTCGAATTCGGTTTCGGCCATGGGCGTCACGCTGCAACGGCACAGCGCGGCCGCAATCCCCGGCGCGGTATTGCTGTGTCCGACCACGAGAACGGTCCCGCTCGGATGCATCTCTTTCAACCGAGCGACGAATTCGGCGGGCGGCACGCGCGGGTCGTAGATCGTCAGCGCAAGGCCATGCGCGTCCGCCGAAGGTTTCGCGGTCTGGCGGGTGCGTTGCGTGTCGGTCGAATAGACGGCGACCAGCGGTGCATCGCGCAACAGATACGCGAGGCGCTGCGCGCGGGCGCGGCCCGGGTCGGACAACCCAGGATCGTTGCCGTCCACGAGCTTCTCCGCATGGCGCACGACCACGACTTCGAGCATCGGGGAATCGCGCGGCCGCGTCGGTGGCTCGCCCGGTTGCGTCGCGCAAGCGGCGAGCAGGGATGCGAACAGGAGGGCGAACGGCATTCCGGCGATGCGCATGCGGGTTCCACGCGTGGCAGGCGGCCACTGTGCCCATCGCATCCCGCGCGCGCAAGGGCGGTGCGGCCGTGAAGGCCTGCCTGCGCTTGTCGATAGAATCGGCACGGGAACAGGGATGGGAACGATGGCACGCAGGCTGAAATGGCTGGCAATCGCGGTCGCGGTGTTCGCGCTGGCCAGCCTGCTGTCGTTGTGGAGCTACGGACGCTTCGCGCGGCATGCCCNGGGCGCGCCCGGACATGCGCTTGCGGTCGCCGCCGACGCCACGCCGCTGGACCGGCGCATCGCCCCGGCACTGCTCGCNCATCCCGGGCGCAGCGGCATGGCGCTGGTGCAGGACAACCTCGACGCGTATGCGGTGCGCAGCCTGAGCGCGCGTTCCGCCGGACGCAGCCTGGACCTGCAGTACTACATCTGGCACGACGACTTCACCGGCCGCCTGCTCGANTACGAATTGTTGCGCGCCGCCGACCGCGGCGTGCGCGTGCGCCTGCTGCTGGACGACATGAACGCGCATGGCCGCAATTCGATCCTCGCCGCGCTGGACGCGCACCCGGGCATCGAGGTGCGCATGTTCAACCCGACCCGNAACCGGNCCGGCACCATCGCGCGTTCGGTGGAGATGCTTTTGCGCATGTTCAGCGTGAACCGGCGCATGCACAACAAGGCGTGGATCGCGGACGGGCGGGTCGCGGTGGTCGGCGGGCGCAACATCGGCGACGAATACTTCAGCGCCGCGGCCGATACCAACTTCGTCGACCTCGACGCGCTGGTGGTCGGGCCGGCGGTGGCGCAGGCCGAGGCGATTTTCGACGATTTCTGGAACGGCAACGCCGCGATCCCCTTGTCGGCGCTGAAGCGCGCGCGGCCGGGCGCCTTGCAGGAACTGCGCGAACGGGCGGCGAAGGCCGAAGAACTCGTCCACGACCATCCCTACATCCGCCGCGTGCGCGCATCCACCGGCATCGGCGAATTCGTGTCCGGCTCCGCGTTCCACTGGCCCGACCGCCTGCAGGTGCTGTCCGATCCCGCCGACAAGGTCGAAGGCGGCGACGAGGCGCGCTGGCTGGTGCACCCGCTGGCGAACGAAACACTGCAGGCGCGCAAGAGTTTCCACCTGGTCTCGCCGTACTTCGTTCCGGGCGATCGCGGCGTGCAGGCGCTGCGCGGATTGCGCGCAAGGGGCGTCGATGTCGAAATACTGACCAACTCGCTGGCCGCGACCGACGTGCTCGCGGTGCACAGCGGTTATGCGCCTTATCGCAAGCCGCTGCTCGAAGCGGGGGTGGAGCTGTACGAATTGCGGCCGCAGGGGAACCGCGACGCCAGCCTGTTCGGCTCCAGCGGCGCGAGCCTGCACACCAAGGCGTTCGCGGTGGATGGCGAAACCGGGTTCGTCGGCTCTTTCAACGTCGATCCGCGTTCGATTTCGCTCAACACCGAGATGGGCGTGCTGTTCCACGATGCCGCCACCGCCGCCGCGCTGGAGCGCGTGATCCACGCCAAGATCGGCGGCCGGCACAGCTATCGCCTGCTGCTGCACGATGGCGCGCTGCGCTGGGAAGATGCCGCGCCGCCGCCGCCGAAGGAATGGGAACACGAACCGGAAACGCGCTGGTGGCAACGCGCTGCGGTGAGGGTGCTCGAGTGGGTGCCGCTGGAGTCGCAACTGTAGGTGGGCCCTGGCTCACCGCATGTGCGGTGGCATTTGCAGGACCGACGATTTCCGTGGGGGCCTTCAGGCCCGACCTCCGGTTGTCGCGGCTGCCGCTTTGACAGCCGAACGGCTGGTCACCCGCTCCCACCACAGCAGGGCATCGGGCTCGAGAGCGCCCTACGATGCCTGCAGCGCGGTCAGCAACCCGCGCGCGGCATTGAAACGGGTCGCCGCGTCCGGCAGGTCCAGCGCGATGCGCAGCTTGTCCGGGCCATCCATTTTGTAATGCCTGGGCTGGCCCTGGATCAGGCGGATGACCGTCATCGGATCGACGTTCGGTTTCGTTTCGAACTGCAGGCGCCCGCCTTCGGCGCCAAGCACCAGTTTGCGGATGCCGAGTGCCGTCGCCTGCAGTTTCAGTTCGGCGATGGCGAACAGGTGCTTCGCCGCATCCGGCAGCAGGCCGAAGCGGTCGATCATCTCCACCTGCAGTTCGCGCAGTTCGTCGGCGTCGCGCGCGCCGCTGATGCGCTTGTACAGCGTCAGGCGCGCGTGCACGTCGGGCAGGTAATCCTCGGGGATCAGCGCCGGCACGTGCAGTTCGACCTCGCTGCCGCGATGTTCGGTCGCGTCGAAGTCCGGCAGCTTGCCCGCCTTGATCGACTTGACCGCGCGCTCCAGCAGTTCGGTGTAGAGGCTGAAGCCGACTTCGGCCATCTGCCCGCTCTGGTCTTCGCCCAGCAGTTCGCCGGCGCCGCGGATCTCGAGGTCGTGCGTCGCCAGGGTGAAGCCGGCGCCGAGTTCGTCCATCGAGGCGATCGCGTCCAGCCGCTTCCGGGCATCGGCGCTGATGCTGCGCTTGTCCGGGACGACGAGGTAGGCGTAGGCGCGGTGGTGCGAACGGCCGACGCGGCCGCGCAACTGGTGCAGTTGCGCGAGGCCGAACTTGTCGGCGCGGTTCATGACGATGGTGTTCGCGTTCGGGATGTCGATGCCGGATTCGATGATGGTCGTGCACAGCAGCACGTTGAAGCGCTGCTTGTTGAAATCGAGCATCACCCGCTCCAGCTCGCGTTCGGGCATCTGCCCGTGGGCGATGCCGATGCGCGCCTCCGGCACCAGCGCCTGCAACTGGTCGCGCATGCGGCCGATGCTCTCGACGTCGTTGTGCAGGAAATACACCTGGCCGCCGCGGCCGAGCTCGCGCTGGAAGGCTTCCTGCAATTGCTGGTCGTCCCAGGGCACGACGAAGGTCTGCACCGCGAGCCGGTGCGCGGGCGGGGTCGCGATGATCGACAGGTCCCGCAACCCGGCCATCGCCATGTTCAGCGTGCGCGGGATCGGCGTCGCCGTGAGCGTGAGCAGGTGCACGTTCGCGCGCAGCGCCTTCAATGCTTCCTTCTGGCGCACGCCGAAGCGTTGCTCCTCGTCGACGATGACGAGGCCCAGGTCCTTGAAGCGCACGTCCTTCTGCAGCAGGCGGTGGGTGCCGACGATCACGTCGATCTTGCCTTCCGCGAGCTTGCCGAGTTCGNCCTCGATTTCCTTCTTGGTCTTGAAGCGCGACAGCACCTCGACCTTGAGCGGCCAGTCGGCGAAGCGGTCGCGCATGGTGCGGTAGTGCTGTTCGGCGAGCAGGGTGGTCGGCACNAGCACCGCGACCTGCTTGCCCGCGGTGGCGGCGACGTAGGCCGCGCGCACCGCGACTTCGGTCTTGCCGAAACCGACGTCGCCGCAGACCACGCGATCCATCGGCTGCGANCTGGCGAGGTCGTGGATCACGGCCTCGATCGCAGCGTGCTGGTCGGGCGTTTCCTCGAACGGGAACGCGGCCGCGAACGGTTCGTACAAGGCGCGGTCGGTTTCCAGCGCGAGCCCGGCGCGGGCCATGCGCCGCGCCTGGATGTCGAGCAGTTCCGCGGCCACGTCGCGGACCTTTTCCGCGGCCTTGCGCTTGGCTTTCGCCCATTGCTCGCCGCCGAGCGAGTGCAGCGGCGCGGTTTCCGGCGAGGCCCCGGAATAACGCGCGACCAGGTGCAGCTGCGCGACCGGCACGTACAGGCGGTCGCCCTTGGCGTATTCGATGTCGAGGTATTCGCCGGCGATGCCGCCGGCTTCCAGCGTCACCAGCCCGCGGTAGCGGCCGACGCCATGGTCCTCGTGCACGATCGGCGCGCCTTCGGCGAGCTCGCCGAGGTCGCGGATGATCGCCTCGGGTTCGCGGCCCGCGCGCTTGCGTCGTCGCGGCTGCGACGCGCGTTCGGGGAACAACTCGCGTTCGGTGAGGACGCAGAGTTGCGGCGCATCCAGCGCGAAGCCGTCGTCGAAGGGCGCNACGGCGATGGCGAAGCGTTCCCCCCCTCCCTCAAGTGGAGAGAGGAAGAACGAAGCGAAGTCCGCGACAACCGTTGGCTTCAATCCCGCCGCGTCCATCACTTCCAGCAGCGCCTCGCGGCGGCCGGCGGAATCGGCGGCGACGAGCACGCGGCCCGGGTAACTGCCGAGGAAGGAACGCAGCGNNTCGCCCGCCGGTTGTCCGCGCGGCGCCAGCGGCAGTTCCGGCGCGGCCTGGGTGCCGGTGCCGTGCGCTTCGGCGAAGCGCGGATGTTCGTTCGAACAGATTTCGATGCAGGGTTGCGCGTTGAAACGTTCGCGCAATGCCTCCGGCGACAGCCACAGTTCCGCCGGCGGCAACAGCGGGCGCTCGATGTCGTGGCGGCGCTGCTCGTGACGCTCGCCCGCCTGCGCCCACGCATGNTCCGCCGCGGCGGCGATGCCGTCGCCGAGCAGCGGCAGCGTGTTCGCGCCCAGGTAATCGAACAGCGTGGCGGTCCGGTCGAAGAACAGCGGCATCCAGGCCTCGATGCCGGCCGGCGCGAGCCCGGCCTTCAAATCCTGGTACAGCGCGCTGCGCCGGGTATCGATGTCGAAGCGATCGCGCAGCGCTTCCATCGCGCGCCTGGTCGAAGCCTCGTCCAGCGGCACTTCGCGCCCGGGCAGCATGCGCACGGCATCGACCTTGTCGAGCGAGCGTTGCGTCTCCGGATCGAAGGCGCGGATGGAATCGATGTCGTCGTCGAGCAGTTCCACGCGATACGGCTCGTCGGCGCCCATCGGGAACACATCGAGCAGGCCGCCGCGGATCGCGTAGTCGCCCGGATCGAGCACCTGCGGCACCAGCCGGTAGCCGCCGGAATGCAGGCGCAGGCGTTCGGCATCGAGGTCGAGTTTCTGTCCGACCGCGACATCGAAACTGTTGCCGGCGATGTAGCTGGTCGGCGGCAGGCGTTGCATCAGCGTCGCCACCGGCACGATGACGATGCCGCGCTTCAGCGTGGGCAGGCGTTGCAGCGCCGCGAGCCGGCGCGAGACGATCTCCGGGTGCGGGCTGAAGTGGTCGTACGGCAGGGTTTCCCAATCCGGGAAATGCACCACCGGCAGCGAGGCATCGTCGCCAAGCAGCACGTGCAGGTCGGTCTCGAGGCGATCCGCGGCATGGTTGTCGGCCGCCACCACCAGCAAGGCGCCGGGATGCGCGCGCGCGGCCCCGGCGACGGCCCATGCGAGTGCAGAGGACGAGCCGGGTGCGCGCCACCAGGCGCGGCGATGGCCGCCCGTGGGCAGGGCGGGAACGGGGGAGGCAGGCGTCGGCATCGAACCCGCGATTTTAAGCGAAGCCCCGCGTTCGACGCGGATTCAATGCGGATGCGGCGCGCGCAGGGCCAGCACCATGCGCACCAGCGAGGGCTGGTCGGGCGAAGCTTCGCGCTTGAAGTCCAGCGATTCGGCGAGCGAGATCATCGGCTGGTTGTANTCGAGCACGTCGCCGTAGAGCCGCTCCAGCCTGCGCCCNTTGGCCCAGCGCACCAGCCGGCGCATCAGGTGCCGGCCCAGGCCCATGCCGGTGAGGTAATGGCTGACGAGGATGGCGAATTCGGCGTCGCGGGTGCCGGGCACGATGGCCGCGCGCGCGACCGCTCCGACCAGGGCCTCGCCCGGCGGATAGGGTTCGGCCGCGACCAGCGCGAATTCGGTCTTCGGGTCCGGCCGGGTCAGGCGTTCGGCCATGGCTGGCGACAATTCCGACATCGCATGCAGGAAACGCTGGCGCACTTCCTCGGGCTGCAGCAGCGGGAAAGCCGCGCGCAGCGGGTCCGCGTCCTCGGGACGGATCGGGCGGATGAGCACCCGGCGGCCATTGCGCAGCCGGAGTTCTTCGTGCCAGGGCGGAAGGCGGTTGCGGGCGACCATCGGCACATGCTGCCATGCCCAAGGTTAAGACTTGCTTGACGGATGGGACGAATGCGGTTGCTACACTCCCGTGCCCCACGCCAAGAACGTCCCCATGGCCGGAAACGGCGATTCCACCCGCGCGATCGTGTTCGCGCTCGGCGCCAACTTCGCCATCGCCTGCGCCAAGGGCGTGGCTGCGTTCTTCACCGGTTCCAGCGCGATGCTGGCCGAAACCGTGCATTCGCTGGCCGATTGCGGCAACCAACTGCTGCTGTTGCTGGGCATGCGCCAGGCGCGTCGCGCCGCCTCGCCCGAACACCCGCTGGGACAGGGCAAGGCGATTTATTTCTGGTCGTTCCTGGTCGCGTTGATCCTGTTCACCGTGGGCGGGCTGTATTCGCTGTACGAAGGCTGGCACAAGCTGGCCCATCCCGAACCGTTGCGCCAGTGGTGGTGGGCGGTGGGCGTACTGCTCTTCGCCATCGTCGCCGAAGGCGTATCGATGCGCGCCTGCCTGCAGGAAGTGGCCCGTGCGCGCGGCGACCGTTCGCTGTGGCAATGGTTCCACGGCAGCCGCCAGGCCGAACTGGTGGTGATCTTCGGCGAGGACCTCGCCGCGCTGCTCGGCCTGGCGCTCGCGCTGGCCGCGGTGCTGCTCTCGGTCTTCACCGGCAACCCGGCGTGGGATGCGATCGGCACGCTTGCCATCGGCGCGCTGCTGGTGGTCGTCGCGGTATTCGTCGCGGTGGAGGTGAAGGCGCTGCTGGTCGGGCAGGGCATGGACCCGGAGCGCGAACAGGCATTGCGCGAATTCCTGCGCGAGCGCCCGGAGATCGCGGAAACGATCAGCGTGATCACCCTGCAGCTCGGCGACAAGGTGATGCTCTCGGTGCAGGCGCGGATGCGCGAGGAACGCGACGCCGGGGAAATGCTGCGGCAGATCACCGCGGTCGAGCGCGCGGTGAAGGCCGCGTTCCCGGAAGTGCGCTGGAGCTTCTTCGAACCGGAATTGGCCGCGGTCGGCGACTGATCGCTTTCAGGCGCGCGGCCTGGGCCAGGACATTCGCCAATCGCCGCGGCCGTCGCCTTCCTCCAGCGCCGCGCGCAATGCCGCCAGCACCGGCAGCAATCGTTCTTCCATCCCGAACGGCGGATTGAGCAACAGCATCCCCGAGCCGTTCATGCGCAGCGGCGAATCGTCGGGGCGCACCAGCAATTCGACCAGCAGCGCGGACTTCGCCGGCAGCGCGGCCGCTTCGCGCAACATGGGTTGCAGCGCGCGCCGCTGCTTGAGCGGATACCACAGCGCGAACGCGGCCTGCGGCCAGCGCGCGAGGCCTTCTCGCAGCGCGGCGANGGCGGCGTCGAATTCCGCGAGCTGCGCCTCGTAGGGCGGATCGACCAGTACCAGTCCGCGCGCGAAACGCCGACCTTCGACCTTCGGCGGCAGCAGCGCCTTGATCGCCGCATAGCCGTCGCGCGCATGCACCGCGACGCGCGCATCGCCGGCGAAGTTCGCCTTCAAGGCCGCGGCTTCCTCCGCCTGCAGTTCGCAGCAGGCGATGCGGTCCTGCGCGCGCAAGGCATGCGCGAGCAGCCAGGGCGAACCCGGGTACGCATCCGCGCCGCGTCGTTCGCGGCAGGCGTCGATGGCGTCGAGGTAACGGTCGATGGCCGGGTCGATCCCGCGTCGCAGTCGCGCAACGCCGCCGGCGGCTTCCCCGGTACGCAGTGCGTCCTCGCCTTCGAGCCGGTACAGGCCGCGCCCGGCGTGGGTGTCCAGCGCGAAGCAGGGCGCGGGCTTGGCCGCCAGCGAGTCGCACAGCGCCAGCAGCACGACGTGCTTGAACACGTCGGCATGGTTGCCGGCGTGGAAGGCGTGGCGATAGTTCATGCCGGGATTGTCGCATCGACCCGATGGATCATGCCCCCCAGCCTGCAGCGTCGGTGCGCTCCGACTTCACGCCGGCCACGCGAACGGCGTCGCGGCCTCGGCTACGATGCCGCCATGCCGACGACCATCCTGCTGGCCGAGGACGAGGCCGCCATCGCCGAGACCGTGCTGTACGCATTGCGCGCGGACGGCTACGCGGCCGAACACGTGCTGCTCGGTGGCGAAGTGCTGCCGCGACTGCGGCGCGGCGGCGTGGACCTCGTGATCCTCGATGTCGGCCTGCCGGACCGCAACGGTTTCGACGTCTGCCGCGAACTGCGCACGGAAAGCGAGGTGCCGGTGCTCTTCCTCACCGCGCGCGACGGCGAGGCCGATCGCGTCCTCGGGCTGGAACTGGGCGGCGACGATTACGTGACGAAACCCTTTTCGCCGCGCGAACTGGTGGCGCGGGTGCGCGCGCGGCTGCGTCGCAGCACGGCGGCCGACGATGGCTGGCGCCGGCTCGGGCGCTTCGACCTCGATGCGGCCGGCCATCGCATCCGTTTCGACGGCGTGCTGCTGGAACTCACCCGCTACGAGTCCGGCCTGCTCGAAACCTTGCTGGCGCGGCCGGGCGCGGTGCTCGAGCGCGCGAAGCTGATGGATCGCGTCTGGGGCGATGCATTCGATACCGGCGAGCGCACCGTGGACACGCACGTGAAGACGCTGCGCGCGAAATTGCGCGCGATCGCGCCGGGTGCGGATCCGATCCGCACCGTGCGTGGACTCGGCTACGCGATCCACGTCGAAGGTTGAAGGTGCGGACATACCCATGAGGATCGGCCTGCGCGTCCTGCTCGGCTACTTCCTGATCGTGGCGCTGGCGGCGCTACTGGTCGGCAAGGTGTTCGTCGAACAGGTCAAGCCCGGCGTGCGCCAGGCGATGGAAGGCACGCTGATCGACACCGCCAACACGCTGGCCGAACTCGCGACGGACGACATGCTTGCCGGTCGCATCGCCGATGGCCGGTTCGCACGGCGGGTAAAGCAGGTGCCGGCGCGCAAGGTCGGTGCCGACGTCTGGGGATTTCCCAAGGATCGCGGCGGTTTCCGGGTCACGGTCGCCGACGCGCGCGGGATCGTGGTGTTCGATTCCGAGGGCCGCGACATCGGCCGCGACAATTCGCGCTGGAACGACGTGTACCGCACCCTGCGCGGCCAGTACGGCGCGCGTTCCACCCGCGACGACCCTGGCGACGCGGACAGCACGGTGATGCATGTCGCCGCGCCGATCTACGACGACAGCCACCGCATCGTCGGCGTGCTCACCGTGGCCAAGCCCAACCGCGCGATGGCGCCGTTCATCGCGCGCAGCCAGGACATCATCGCGTTCTGGGGCTTCGTGCTGATGGGCGCGGCGCTGCTGGCGGGACTGGTGGCGGCATGGTGGCTGTCGCGCCAGCTCGACGCGTTGCGCCGCTACGCCGATGCGGTTTCGGCGGGCCAACGCGCGCCGCAGCCGCGCGCCGCCGGCGAATTCGGGGACCTCGGTCGTGCCCTTCACGACATGCGCGAGAAGCTCGAAGGCAAGCAATACGTCGAACAGTACGTGCACGCGCTCACCCACGAACTGAAGAGCCCGCTCGCCGCGATCCGCGGCTCCGCCGAATTGCTGGAGCAACCATTGCCCGAAGCCGATCGCGCGCGCTTCGTCGCCAGCATCGCCGCGCAGGGCGAACGCATGGCGCAGATGGTCGACAAGCTGCTGGCGCTGGCCGCGGTCGAGCATCGGCAGAAGATCGAGCAGCCGCAGAGGGTCGGAATCGCCTCGCTGCTGCACGAAGCCGCCGAGGCGGTGCGCCAGCGCGCCGAAGCGCTCGGCATCGAATTGCACGTCGAAGCGGCCGCCGACGCGGGCCTGCAAGGCGACGGCTTCCTGCTGCGGCAGGCGCTGGTCAACCTGCTCGACAACGCGCTGGACTTCGCTCCGCGGGGGTCGGTGGTCGAGGTGCGCGCATCGCGCGACGGCGACGGAATGCGCTTCGAAATCGCCGATCGCGGCCCCGGCGTCCCCGACTATGCACGCGAGCAGGTGTTCGAACGCTTCTACTCGCTGCCGCGCCCGCATGGCGGCAGTCGCAGCAGCGGGCTGGGGTTGCCATTCGTGGCCCAGGTCGCGAGCCTGCACGGTGGCAACGCGGCATTGCGCGATCGNGACGGTGGCGGCACNGTCGCGACCATCGACCTGCCGGCAGCCTGATTCCGCACGAGCGACGGNAGTCGCGACCGATGGTGTCGTNGTCTTTGCCAGTNGCGATTCGCGTTGCTCCCGCGGATCCGGTTCAACCCAGCAATGTCGCGCCNGGCACCAGCCATAGCGACATGCCCGCGAGCGCGCTGCCGATCGCGGTCGCGGCCAGCACGTCGCTGGGATAGTGCAGGCCGAGCACGACGCGCGAAGCCGCGACGCTGGCGCTGAACGGCACCAGCAGCCAGGCCAGCGCCGGGTAGTAGGCGAGCGCGACCAGGGTGAACGCGACCGCGTGCAGGGTATGCCCGGACGGGAAACTGAATTCGTCCAGGGGCGCCACCCAGGCGCGGATGCGGCCATCGCGCGCGAACGGGCGCGGTCGTCGCGTCCAGCGTTTCAGCAACGTGTACAGCAGCAAGGTCGCGAGTCCGGTCGCGGCGAGGTGTACGGAAACGCGCAAGCCGTGCAGGCCGTCGACCGCGACCAGCGCCAGCATCAGTGCGTACCAGAACAGGCCATCGCCGAGCCGACTGGTCGCAGCGAAGAATCGCAGCGCGCCTTGGTGCGCACACAGGCCATTGCTGCGCAGGCACCAGCCCGCGTCGTGCATCGCGATGCGCTCAGGCAAGGGTCGGCTGCGCATGGCGTGCGCTCCGGTCGCGTGCGATCCGTTGCAGCAGCTCGTCGAAATCGGCGGACACCTGCGCCGGCCTCAGCTTCGACACCGCCTCGCGCGCGCCCGCGCCCATCGCGCGGCGCAGGTCGTCGTCGCCGGCGATGCGCAGTGCCGCGGCGACGAAGGCATCGTCGTCCCGGCCTTCGATGGTCGCGCCGTGTTCGCCGTCGACCATGTGTTCCTTCGCTGCGCCATAACGGAACGCGACCGTGGCCACCCCGCTGGCCATCGCTTCAAGGGTCACGTTGCCGAAGGTTTCCGAATGGCTGGGGAACAGGAACAGGTCGGTGCTGGCGAAATGCGCGGCGAGGTCGTCGTCGCGGCGCAATCCGCAGTACACGAAGTCCGGGTTCGCGGCGCGGATGCCTGCGAGTTCCGGGCCTTCGCCGACCCAGATGAATTTCGCGCCGGGGCGGCGCATTTCGATTTCGCGGAACGCGCGGATCGCCAGCGGCAGGTTCTTCTCGGCGGCGACGCGGCCGAGGTAGACCACGGCGAGGTCGTGTTCGCCCAGGCCCCAGCCCGCGCGCAGTGCTGCGCTGCGTCGTGCCGGATCGAAACGCCGGGTGTCCACCGCGCGCGGCAGGTGCATCACGTCGCTGAAGCGTTCCGCGCGCAGGAAATCCGCCAATTCGCAGGTCGGCACCAGGGTCGCGTCGGAAGCATTGTGGAAGCGGCGCATCCAGCCCAGCGCGAGCGGTTGCAGGAAACCGAGGCCGTAATCGCGGGTGTATTCGTCGAAACGGGTATGGAAACCGGTGGCGACCGCGATGCCGAGCTTGCGGGCGGTGCGCAGCGCCGACCAGCCCAGCGGGCCTTCGGTGGCGATGTAGATCGCGTCGGGCCGTTGCGCTTCCCAATGCCTGCGCAGCGTGCGCAGTGCGGGCAGGCCGAAGCGCATGCTCGGGTAACCGGGGATGGGCAAGCCGGGCACCAGCAGTTCGTGCGCGGCGGCTTGCTGTCCGCGCGACTGTCGCGGGCGGATCACTTCGACCTCGTGCCCGCGCAGCCGCAGTCCCTGTTCCTTGGCCTGTACGGTCAGGGCGACGCCGTTGATTTCCGGCAGGTAGGTTTCGGTGACGATGGCGTAGCGCATGCGCTTCTCCGCAGGCTCTTGACCGGCTCGCCGAGAAGCGTGCGGGCGCCGGATGAAGCCGCGGTGTCAGCGCGATGACCTGGGAATGACCGCCGTGCCGTTCATGCCGATTTCCCCCGATCCACGTCGCGGATCACCTTCGCGGATGCGACGAGGTTCTGCACGGGGGGCGATGAGCGGCGTGCGTGGCGCAGGCGTTCGACCATGGGGTCGGCACCACTGTTGCCGCCAGAAGGCATCCGATCCGGGATTTCAGATCCAGGCATCGTTCGGCGCGGTGTAGGCGCCACCGGCCTCGCCGGTGTTCACCACGCCGCGCGGTTCGACCAGCATCACGCAGCATTCGCGCGTCGCGACCGGTCGGTGTTCGACGCCTTTCGGCACGACGTACATCTCGCCGGCGGAAAGCGGTACTTCCCTGTCGCGGAACTGCAACGTCATCCCGCCTTCCAGCACGAGGAACACCTCGTCGGTGTCGGCATGCGCATGCCAGACGAATTCGCCCTGCAATTTCGCCAGCTTGAACTGGACGTCGTTCATCTCGGCGACGACGCGCGGGGACCAGTGTTCCCGGAACAGGGCGAGCTTGTCGCGCAGGTTGATGGGGTCGCGGTTCATGCGCGTTCCAGGTCGCGGGGGACGAGCGAGAATACGACCGCATCCACGGGTTCGCCACGCACCACCAGCCGGTTGCGGAATTCGCCTTCGCGCGTTGCGCCGAGCTTTTCCGCCACGCGCTGGCTGGCGGCGTTGCCGGGCAGGGTCGCGATCTCGATGCGGACCAGGCCGAGTTCGCCGAAGCCGGTCGCCGCGACCTGCCTCGCGGCACCCGTCGCGATGCCGCACCCGCGATGCGCTTCGCCGATCCAGTAGCCGAGGTTGGCGGAACGATGCGCGCGGTTGACTTGGTTGAGGCCCACGCAGCCCTGCAGTTCGCCGTCGATGCCGAAGACGCCGAACGCGAATTCCTCGCCGCGCGCGCGTGCCGCCGTGCAGTGCGCGATTCGCGCTTCGGCATCGGATAGGGCGTAATCCGGATGCGCCCACGGGAACCAGTGCGACAGCGATGCGATCGAGGCGCGCACCGCCGCGTGCAGCGCGGGCGCGTCGCCGGTGGCGAGGGGGCGGATATCGAGTTCGCGGGCCACGGTCGCGATTACTTGGCGGGTTCTGGTTCCGGTTTGGGTCCCGGTTCCGTTTTCAACCCGAGCTTGGCCTGCAGGGCGGGAATGTCCAGTTGCTCGGTGAACTTCGCGGTTCCGGCCGCGACTTCGGGCGAAGCGAAGATCTGCTGGCCCGCGACCCGGCCCAACAACTCGAAGGAATCGCCGAAGGCGGAGGCCCCTTCGTACTTCAGCGCCGCGCTTGCCTGTTTCGCGCAGGTTTCCCCGACCAGTTTCTCGAACAGGCGCGCCATGTCCTTGTTCGCCGCGGTGCGTTGTTCGGGATGGATGGTGGCGTAGGGCGCGATGTCGGGATTCAGCGCGATGGCGAAGAAGATCCACTGCACCAGTTGCTGCTTGTCCTGTTCGCTGGAGGATTCGACCAGGCACTTGCCGAGGTCGTCGCCGTAGACGCCGGCATGCGCCGGCCCGCACAGCGCGAGCGCGAGGAGGGAAGTGAGGATCGTCTTTTGCCTGGGCATGCCGTGAACCCGCAACGGAAAGGCCGACAGCATAGACCCGGGCAAGGCACGAGGGTCAGCTCCCGACCTCCACGACGATCGCCTGGATCCTGCCATCGACTGGCCCCGCGCCGAAGCGCCTGGCGATTTCCGCCTCGGCGGCGTTGGTCGCCGTTTCGAGCATCGATGCGTCGCGCGCCTCGATTTCGTTGCGCCACGGCGTGCCCTGGCAGTAGGCGAGCGCGACGATGCGTGCAGACGCGGCCTTGCTGCGCGCAGCGACGGTTTCGATCCGCGCCGGTTTTTCGAATCCGGCCGCGGCCAGGTCGCGGCGGATCGTCGCGAGGTCGTGGTAGCCGTGCGGCGTGCGCGCCATGAACCGTGGAGGATCGTCGGGAAACACCTCGGCGAGTGCATCGCTGATTGCATCGGCGAAGTCGTTTTCCCCGATCCGGTCCCAGACGTTGAACAGAAATGTCCCGCCGGGCTTCAACACCCGTCGCGCCTCGGCGAAGGCACGCGCCTTGTCCGGGAAGAACATTGCGCCGAACTGGCAGGCGACCGCGTCGAACGCGGCATCGTCGAAGGGCAGGGCCATCGCGTCGGCCTGCCGCCATTCGACCGGCCGCGCGGTGCCGGTGGCCTGTGCCTGTTCCAGCATCGCCGGGTTGAGGTCGGTCGCGACGATGTCGGCGTCCGGCAGCGCATCGACCAACGCGCGGGTGACGACGCCGGTGCCGGCGGCGATTTCGAGGATACGGCGGGGCTTGAGCGCAGCGACGCGACGCGCGACGTCCGCCGCATACGGCGCGAAGATCATCGGCACGAGGTATTGCTCGTACAGCGCCGGGATCGAACCCGCGAAAACGCGGTCGCTGTCGGTCATGGCGACCTCAGTGCGTCTCCCGTCCGATCCGCTTGCGCAGCGCGAACACGACGCCGACGGGGACGAGGAAGTTGATCGCGAGGAAGNGCANTTCCTCGGTNNCNGCGTAGCCGGCNGAGGACACGCCGACCCACANGTTGTACGCGCAGAAGGCGAACCAGAGGATCGCGAANGNNAGGAACGCAGTGCGCGGCGATTTGCGGGCCTTGCGCATCACCCACATGGTCAGCAGGCCGACGAGGATGCCGATGGCGACGATGATGAGGGTGCGCATGGCGAAGGTTCCGACGTTGCGAATTGTTAGGCCGTATTACAGCGAATTCCATTCTGAGCACGAGCGTGCGTTTCGGAGTGCATGTCCTCGCGGCGATCCCCACCATGGATCTTGCCATTGCTGAGCCATGAGAATCTGCCCATTCACAAGCGAAAAAGTTACTGAGATTGATGCGACAGGCGGCAGTTCTGGCGAAGACGACGATTTTTCGACGAACTCCAGCGAAACGTAAGGGGGCATGATTGATGGGTCGTGCCACCAAGACCCAAGTGCTTCAACTTTTATGACGTGATCAAGGTGTTTTAGAACACATGGGGCAAGTAGGGTGCTGAAATTCTTGCCTGTAAGGCGTACAGAGCTTATGTGGCTAGAACTTTGGTATTGGATTAGGACTTGCACTGGTCCCCAAGGAGCAGGGATTTCTGGGATGTCGCCATTCTTACTAATTTTGAAATAGCGGTCTTCGTGAGCATGAGCCACGAGGCTTAAGGCGGCAAGGAAAACTCCCGCAATGTATTTGCTCATGCAGACCAACTATCAGTGATCAGCCATTCCGGCTGGATAACCGATCTTGCGCCGCCCTTGCCAGCCGGATCAATCCGCCCGGATTTCCAGCGCGATTCCGGTCAGGCTGCGCGCAGGTCCACCTTGCCGACGCGTTTGAGGTCGACAGTCTGTTTCGCTATCCACAGGT
>JGI24770J26754_10001239_pt1 | contig 18257 bp, 25 predicted proteins | sample LakOneMetagenome_FD_26754 | JGI IMG/M metagenome (IMG submission 26754) | reverse complement strand
GGGGCGGCAGGTTGGCTACTGAAAAAAATACGGACGCTGTGACAATGCCCTGTAACGTCCACTTTGGCGCGGCATCGTTCAAGGTCGGAACCGCACCGCCACCGTCGAGTACAATCGGCAGAGGCCGGCCAAGAGCGGCCAGAAGAGCATGGCCTGACCCCACTGACCCAGAGGTGATGATTGCTTGACTCCAATTCCCGGTTAATGCCTTGCATAGTTGGCGGCGTCCTCGTCGCGGCATTGGGCTGGGTGCTGATCCACTCCATTCCGTTGCTGCGTAAAGTTCCGCTATTGGGTCTTATTTTTGGCATCATGCTAATGGCTGCTAGCGCGGCAATCGCAGTTGCGGCCCCCTCGCGTCGAAGTGCATGGCGTCGATTGATAATCATTGCTGCCGTGCTCTCGTTTGCCCTCGCGACAGCACTCTTCGCGTGGCCACCACTTGCGGCCTCTCCGGATTCGATCCAGGGGGCGCGTGGGGAGAACGCACCGGGATTTGCATTATTTATACTGATCGGTGTGGTCATATGGGCTTTTTTAGCCGCGCCGGTATTTGCTGCGTTGGGCGTGCTTCTCTCGCTGCTGGCATGGATTCTCGGCCGCGAACCAACAATGCGGCGAATTGATTGGTGAAAGGAAGAAGTTGACGCTACACCTTTGTGTCGTCAGCCATACGACACAATTAAACCCGTTCCGGCAAGCGCGCCGGGCGGACTTATTGCTCCATTTGCTGAGTTCCGGTCAGCGCTGGCGTTGACCTACCTCTGGGCGTCCGCAATGGGGCGGTAGCGGCCGGCCGCCAGTACGCGGGGATGATTTTCCACTTGGCAAGCTGTTATCATCAGCCGACCTGCCGGTTTCGTCCAGAAGCGGAAGTTCCCAGTATTCCACGCTTTTCCAAAACGATTATACGCTGCAAGTCTTGCACTCGACACATGGGGGCACGCCGGACCTAAAAGCTCATTTCGTTAACCGGCGCAATGGTCTGGGCGCGCAGTAAAGTTAGTTTGACCAACAGCATTGATGCGATTATTTATGCGATCAGTCGCGGCCCGTCGGCAACTCGATAATAAAAATGGCGCCAGCCGGCTCGCTGCGATTTCGCGCGGTCACTGTCCCGCCATGTAGTTCAACGATCCCCTTTACAAGATACAAGCCAATGCCCAACCCGTGCAAGCAGGAGTAAGTGGTAGGAATGCCCTGAACGTAAAGATCAAAAATGGCTGGCATTAGGTGCGAAGGAATCCCGATGCCAGTATCGGCGACAGTCAGGGTTACATGGCCGCAATCGGCCACGCTCGTTGAAACGTCAATCCGTCCGCCGGATGGAGTAAATTTACAAGCGTTGTTTAACAAGTTAAGCAGCGCCTGGATCAGACGGACCCGATCGCCTACAACTTGCAGATCACTTGCATCGAGCTCAACATGCAGCGTGTGGCCCGCTCGTGCGATCGCAGATTTTATGAGCTCAACGGCGTCGCGGACCACGAGATTCACATCGACCTGATTGTGCTCAAGCGAAATCTGTCCGTGCGAAAGGCGGCGTACATCGTAAACATCATCAACGAGCCGGGTTAAATCGGCAACTTGGCGCATTACGAGTGCACTGACGCGTGCTCTCTCCGAATCCTGGGAAAGGATGGACAACGTTTGAACTCCGACGGAAATTGGAGCTAAAAAATTCTTAAGCTCGTGTCCTAATGTGGCAAGAAAATCCGTTTTATTGCTTTCAGCCTGCTTGAGACTTTGAATCATGCCGCTCATCGCCTCGTACGCTTTGATCTGATCCGAAATATCCGAGATCGTGCCCACGACGCCTTTGTGCAACGATGACGGATTGTACTTTGCAGTAACTTCCACCCAGCGCATGGCGTGATCACTGCATCTAAAAATACGAATTTTCAAATGCATTCGGTGTTGCTCCGACTGCAGCGAGGCGATGCCGTCATAGATCAGGGCAACATCGTCCACATGAATTAGCTCGGTGAGGGCAGATTTTGCATCGCTGATCCGACGAGAATTTTCAATTCCAAGTATGTCGAGAGCACGTTGGTTTTCCCAGACTATGTTTCCACTTCCGCGATCCCATTCCCACGACCCGATATCCCCCGCCGCGAGCGCCAATTCAAGACGTTGTGCCTGATTCTGTAATGCGGCCGATTGCCGCTTCGTCAGCGTAATGTCCTGCACCGTTCCAAAAAGCGAGGTGATCAGCTCATCAGTACCACGTTGAGCCTGGCCCTTAACTTCGATCCACCCACTGCGCCCATCCGCAGCAAAAAATTCCAGTTGCATTTCGTAGGGAAGTCCATGGGCAAGCGTGGAGAAAATAGCCGCTTGCAATGCGGTCCATCCAGCTGGTGTATAAAATCGTTGGCAATCAGCTAGCGGCGGAGGAAGTTCAAGAGGATTGAGCCCGAAAATTCGATAGAGTTGTGTTGACCAAGTGGAAACATCGGATTCGACCTCCCAAAGCCAGCTGCCTATGTTACCCATCTCTTGTGCGGTCTCCAGCGCGCGCTGCCGGTTTTCGAGCAGGCGGAGCGCTCTCTCCTTCATTCCAATCTCTTCTCTCAGCGCGGCTTCGAGCACTTTGATGGGGCCAACGTCTGTGACTTCGACCACGAAGCCCTGGACGATCCCGTCACTGATATCGGGATGATAACGAGCAAGACTGTTCCTGAGTACGCCATCCGGCCCTGGAATCAACCGCTCGAATGTTTGAGGCTGACCGGCCAGCGCGCCGAGTATGAAGGGAGAATTCAAAGCGAAAATTTTCGGACCAAGCAGCTCGCTTATATGGACTCCTACAAGATCTTTACCATCGATGCCAAACCATTGCCCATATGCACAATTAGCATACTTGCAGGTTAAATCCTTATCCCAATAAGCTAGCATCGAGGAAACTTGGTCCAGGACACGAAGAGGAAATCCGTTTGCAATAGCTAAGCATGGCATGCTTTTTTTCCCCGCTAGTGTTTGCTCAAGCATATCAAAAATGCGCCTGAATTGTGAACTTCTTGATAAAATATATTTTTAAATACTTAGCAAAACAACCTTGTAATGCTCAAATTTTCCAGTCAGTGTATCGGGCGAGGCAATCAAAGATCGCAATGCCGAGGGACTGGTTTGGGGCGGAATCGGCCATTCATCAGACACGATCCGTCAGATCACATCTGAGTTAGTACAACTAATCGAATCGCAGTACAGCCCATCGCACTGCGTCGTGGCATCCTCGTACACCTCCGCCGCCGAAATCGGGAACGGGAGAACTGGGGCAATTAAGCCGATATTAGCGTGTCGTGCTCATGGGAACCGGGATGCATAATTTGGCCGTCACAGAAAGAACATCGTCTTGTGAGGTGGCGCACATAAAATTTTTGCCTAGAGCGTATAACTAAGCTGTTGCTTAACAATTTAGGGGGCAATCATGAACCCAGCTCAACATTTTCAAAACTGGATCGCTGGCGTGTCTTGGGCAGCGCTCGCACTGATCGTGGCGGCATCCTGGATATAGTGCTGGACCTGGCGGACCCTTGAATGGCCGAAGGCTCCGTTCTCACGCGGCTTGCTGTGAGACTTCCTGACCTCGCGGCCAGTGCTCTACAAGCAATGGACGAGCTCCTAACGCATGTCGCAGAGCTACCTCGTCAATATGTAGCTCCCACCTCGTCTTCCTCCTCTTATATTCGGCCGACGTGACCCGGGCAATGACCTCTTCAGAGATCCCGTTCATTTGCATGAACTTGATGGCTTGTGGGGTGCCCACTGTGCGGAAAAAGTTGACACCCACCTCGACCAACAGATCCCAGTGGCGGCGCTCGGATACACGACGGTCACTTACGCTAATTGGCCCCATGCGCACCCTTCGTAGAAAACTGACGCGCGTCCACCGAATCGGCCAGTACTCGCAAAATAGTTGCATCGGGAACATCCAATTTGCTGAGATATATCCAGGCGACAACGCATCCTTCTTCTCGTTGAATTGAAAGTGCAGCGCGTATTTGATCGGCTAGATGGCTATCGGTCCGCTTTGTATCCCGAGTTCCGACGGCATCCATAACTCCTCCCAAGACGAGATTGAGCAAAAACGATAGCATCGCCACGTATTTACGTCGCTAATTTTCGCGTTGTGCGCGATTTGTTCCCGTCGCCGCGTTGCGATTTCAACACGGTTTGCTCCGAAAGATAAGCCCATCCGCTTACGCTCCCCTCTACTGAAGGCACCTCGTCCCGGCGCGAGCCGATTTTTGGCGGGCGGCTCATCTCTATCGACCAATTCTCACAAATCGCGCGTGCTTCTGACTTATCTCAATACCTCCTATTAGCCCAGTGGCACAGTGGCCTAGGAGGAGTCTATGACCGAATCAAACAGTGCAGGCGGTTTCGAGAACGAGGTGTACTTCGCGCGGCTGGCAGTTGCCCTCGAACTTCGCCAAACACATGGCATGATATTCGCGGCCTGTTTCCTCGAACAATTTGACGCTGAAATCAGAAGGGCCGTCCTGAAAAAATCCGCTCTACTAAGAGACGCCATGACGGTCGGCGGCAATTGAGTTTCATCGCGTTGCCGTAAGTAACATCATTGGGCTGCAAGGAAAAGCCGCGCAAGGTGGGAGGTAGGGATGACCAGAGGTACCGAATGGACATTGTTTGACGAGAAGTTGCTGCTATGCTCGCGAACGCTAGAGCTTGAACTTCGGAGGACGCACGGCACACTATTCGCAGCCACGTTTATTGACGAGTTTGAAGCGGAAATTCGCGGAGCAGTTATCCACGCGTTGATTTCAAAGCTTGCGGGGCCCGAACAATCATCCTAACGAAAAAGGGGATTGGCGCACCCGTGCTATGGTCACCTATGAACGTCATTCTCAATCCAGGCGATATCCCCGCCGCGAAATGCGCGGCGACTTACGTCAGGATGTCGACGGAAAAGCAAAACTATTCGATGGAGCACCAGCGCGAACATTTGCACTCTTTTGCGTCGGCCCGTGGGCTTACAGTCGTACGCGAGTACGGCGACGAAGGAAAGAGTGGATTGGCTCTCAAAGGACGCCCTGGGCTTCGCGCCCTGCTTGCCGATGTTCAGAGCGATACCGTCCCATTCCAATCGATACTGGTCTACGACGTGAGCCGATGGGGGCGATTCCAAGATGTGGACGAGAGCGCGCATTATGAGTACGTGTGCCGCAGCGTAGGCGTCGAAATCGTCTATTGCGCTGAGTCGTTCGGCAATGACGGCTCTCCGATGGCAGCTCTACTCAAGAGCATCAAGCGCACGATGGCCGCTGAATACAGCCGGGAGCTATCCGCGAAGGTCTTCAAAGCACAGTGTCGGTTCGTCAGTATGGGATACAAGCAAGGCGGAAGTGCCGGGTACGCGCTTCGCCGCCAGGTCGTCGGTGCCGACGGGGCACGTAAAACTGAATTGGCGAGCGGCCAGCGCAAAGGCAGCACAACAGACCGCGTGATATTCACCCTCGGCCCACAAGACGAAATTGATACGCTACGCCGGATCTATTCCATGTACATCGACGACGGTCTAGGCGAAACAGAGATCGCCAGGCAGTTGAACTCGGAGGGCACACCGAGCGAGTTTCGCCGGCCCTGGACACCCTGGATGGTTAAGAGTCTCCTCACCAACGAAAAGTATCTCGGCGATATGGTGTTCAATCGCGGCTCCTTCAAGCTTCAGCGGATGGCCGTTCACAACCCTCGCGATGAATGGGTGCGAAGCGCAGGCGCGTTTACATCCCCTCTACCGTCCGGAGCATTTGGCATGGCCCAGGCTGAACGAGCACGAAGAAATTTGCGCCCGGACAAGGCTCAACTACTTCAGCAGCTCCGCGACCTTCACGCCGAAAACGGAAAAGTAACCACGACCATTCTGTACCGGGTTAGATCGACGCTGCCGAAGCTGCTTGCCCGTCACTTTGGCACGATTACAAATGCATACCTGCTTGCGGGCATCCCAACAACTAGCAGTTTCGAGTACGTCACGACAAGACGGTTCGTTGCCGCCACCAGGCAGGCAATCGTCGCTCGCTGCTTGGTCGAATGCCCGATAGGGCGCGCGTCAAATCATCCCGATGAGTCTTCGTCCTTTGTGGTTGACCAGGGTCTGTGGGTCCGGGTAGTTGTTGCGCGCTGCAGAGGGGGCAAGCTGGGCTATGCCCGATGGAAAATTCCTAGGTCCTCAATCAACGGCGCCAGCTTTGTTATTGCGGTGCAACTCTCCATGGACAACAAGAGTATCGCGGCGTATTACTTGTTTCCGCGAGCTGCCTTTGGCGATGCCGACATAACTCTGCGGGAAGAACGACCGGGCGATTTGAGCGCTTATCGATTCTCGTCAATTGCAGCCATTTTCGGCCAAGCGGTAGAGGACAACAATGCGCGGAACTAATACCGGCAAAACTGAGGTCGATGCGGCGATGTACGTCAGAATGTCGACGGAGAGCCAGAACTACTCCACGGATCATCAGCGGGCCAAGATACGCCAGTACGCAATTGGAGCCGGCCTGCGCATCGTCCGGGAATATGCCGACGAAGGAAAAAGCGGGCTGGACATTAAAGGTCGCGCCGGTCTCCAAAGCTTGATAAGCGATGTACAGTCGGGGTTGGCAAACTTCGCCACCATCGTTGTGTATGACGTTAGTCGCTGGGGCCGATTTCAAGACGTAGACGAGGCGGCGTACCACGAGCACACTTGCCGGCGCGCTGGGATTTCAGTCGTCTACTGCGAAGAACAATTCCAGAATGATGGGTCGCCGCTTGGGTCATTGCTAAAAACAATCAAGCGTACGATGGCAGCGGAGTACAGTCGCGAGCTGTCGCAAAAGGTTTTCGCCGCGCAGTGCCGATTTATCGAAATGGGCTTCAAGCAAGGTGGTCATGCAGGCTATGGTCTACGGCGTCTCGCCGTGACCGCTGACGGCAATCCCCGGCGAGTGCTGGCCTACAACGAGGCCAAGGGTGCAGTTACAGACCGCGTGCTGCTGATCCTAGGCCCCGACCATGAGGTAGCGATGGTCAAGCGGATATACGGCCTATACCTTGACAGCAAATTGAGCGAAGCTGCGATAGCACGCCTTCTGAACGCCGAAGGAGTTTCCAATGAAATGAGTCGACCTTGGACGCAGACGATGGTCAACTCCATCCTGACCAATGTTAAGTATATTGGCTCGCTGGTTTTCAATCGCCGGTCATGCAAGCTCTCGACTCTTCGCAAACGGAACGCGCCAGAACAATGGATCGTGAACGACGGTGCGATAGAAAGCCTCCTATCGCCCGCTTTATTTCAGCTTGCCCAAGAAGAGCGCGTCAGACGAAACCGTCGTTATGATGCGGCAGAGCTTATCGTGCTGCTGCAGGAGTGCTACACCAGACATGGGAACGTCACGTCGAAGATTATTGCCGCAGACCGGGCCATGCCGGACCCTCAGCTATTTTCACGCATGTTCGGGTCGCTGGTCTTGGCATACGACTGCGCGGCCCTGCCCCGAACTTCGCTCCATCGCTTCGTCGATACTAAGCGCCTTCTACTGCGGCTCACGCAGGATATTGTCGAGGAGATGTCTGCGTTAGCCCACGCGGCCGGCGCCGTTGTAACAAATGGAATGGGGCCATTTACCCTTGTCTTAAATGGGTCGGTATCAGTACGGGTTGCGGTGGCAACTCGGCGGCTTCCATTAAAGGGGCGGCCTAGCTGGAAAGTATCGCCATATGGATCGGACGACTACGTATTGGTGGCGCGGCTGAACCCCACGAGCGGAAAATTGTTGGACTACCATTTACTCCCACGAGAGCGTTTCGGTGGTAGACCTATCTATCTTAAAGACCCTGATGCTGCGGACATTGGGTATTCGACCCTTACTGAATTGTTCGGCCGGTAGTTGTGTATTCGTTCCATCGAAAACGACTTCGACCCCCACCGGAATCGCTCGTTGTGAGGGACCGGAATAGCAAATCGCGTCATTTCTAGGTGGGCGTATCGTTGGCAGCGCCATGAGGCCACTGTAGTTTACCGGTAACGCGCAGGCCGATAAAACGCCCGATTGGCACGGCGCTAGGACTCTTGGATTTTGAACAAAAGGGCGCATCCTCCGCACTTCTTTGCCTCGGCACGCTTAACATCCCGCACGGTACTTGGGCGTCTGCAAGCAATACCTCCGTTGCGGACTGGTATAGCCGTCCTAAATTGCGAAGCGCAAGAGCTGCATGAATCAGTAATGCTAGCTTGTCGAAGCGACCCAGCCACCAGATGGAACATCTGCTTAAAATTAGGCATCGGATCTCTAGTCAGTAGTCTTCTAAAATCATGCAAGGCTAAAGCTTACCATTTTGGCGCCGTTCGAGGCCACTTCAAAACTCCGATTGAGCCATGTTCAAAAACGAGCGTTTATGAACATGAATGAAGGGGAATGATTTAACATGTTCATAAAATAGCCTTGCACTATTTTGAACAATCGCTTATATTGAACATGGTTTTTGAACAGTCTCAGTCCAAAGCAAATACAAAAGGGGCAACAAATGGCAATCTTCGCTTACACCCGCGTCAGCACCACGGATCAGACCACAGCAAACCAGCGTATGGACATCGAGCGCGCCGGTTACAAGGTGGACTACTTCTACAGCGATGAGGGCGTAAGCGGCAAGGTGTCCGCTTCGCAGCGGCCCGAGTTCAAGGCACTGCTCGGCCAGATTCGTGACGGCGAAACGCTGGTGGTATCGAAGCTAGACCGGTTGGGCCGCGATGCTCAGGACGTGGGCGCGACCATCAAGGCCTTGGCCGCTCGCAAGATTGAAGTGATCGTGCTGCAACTCGGCAAGCTCGACCTTACGTCGCCTGCGGGAAAGCTCATGTTGACCATGCTGGCGGCAGTCGCAGAAATGGAGCGCGATTTGTTAGTAGAGCGGACGCAGTCGGGTTTGGCTCGGGCTAAGGCAGAAGGCAAGACGCTTGGCCGACCTACCAAGACGAATGACGCTCAGCGCGCGGAAATCGTTCTCTTGCGCCAGAGCGGCGCCACCGTCAGCGCTTTGTCACGCACCTACGGCATTTCCCGAGCGAGCGTGATGCGCGTGACTGGCGACATCTGAGTAGTCACTTGTTACACAAAAAACGAGGCTCCGACGGGAGCCTTTTTCAATTGTCGAGCTGGTATAGCATGCCGCACCACAGAAATGCCAAACGTCAGGCCAAACATTCGTTAGTGTACGAGCGGACAAATTTATTCCTCAAGTCCCATAAAGAAAGCGTAGTATTGCCAAATGACCATCTAAATTACTAAAGGAAACATGAAACCTTTTTTGCGGCGGCTGGCGGTTTGCGCGTGGATTATTTGGGCCTGCATCAGCGTTACGCTGATCGCCACGTTATCCTACTCATCCTTTATCAACGACACGCATGTGTACTCGCACCAATCCTATTCCGACGCGCCATTCGCCACCAATACCTTAATTGACGCATATCGCGGAAACAAGCTTTCCCCAGCGGACAAGGAAACCTTTTTAGCAGCGGTTTCAACAGGTACATTAAACGTCCCACCAGATGAGCAGATCAGCGTCCCGAAGAACTTTTCTGAACGGTGGGAAGCCGTTGGCGGCGCGCTTGCCGGCATCGGTGTATTCGCTGCTCCTCTCGCGATGCTCCAGTACTTGGCGCTCGGCAACCCGAACCCGATACGCCTCTTTAAAAGTAAAGGCCTCGGCGGGCAACCAGGCAAAGTTGGCGCTTAATCCTTGCGGGATATTCAAGTGAAGTATCGAGGGACAAAACATGGCGGCGAATAAAGATCAGTCTGACATTTGGGGCTATTCGATTTTGGTAGGCATCTTCCTCCTTTGCTGGGCGTTTAACTGGATACCATTTCAATCAAAAGCCGTGGTCTATAACGTATTTTGCAGCACGGAACTCAATGAAGGCGTCTGTACTGGCGAGGAAACAACCAGTGTTACGACGCTATATCGAGCCGACAAAGACACTAATTCCGTGACTTATTGGGTCGATGGCTACAGTCCATCAAAGTACGCGGACTGCGCGATCGTTGACTTTGAAAACTGGTCATGTCACGAGAAGCCTTCTACCTTTTCCCCCTCTACCGTCCAGATGGTCGGAGGAACGCTTGCAACTTCATACTTTGATGATATTGCTCCAACAAAAGTCGGTGTTTCAAAGTGGCATTGGTGGGGGCTCAAAATTCCAGAATATTTTGATTCGATAGGCAAGCGCAAAAAAAAGTAACATTGCTTTTCCCGGGGTGGAACTCGGTGCCACCTACGCTATTTCATCCGTACTGCGCGCGCAAGCTCATTTTGCCGCCTGCTCAAGTGCTTCCAGCCTCTTCGTCAATTCGTCCACCTCTTTCAGGCGTGCGATGCTGCCTAAGCCTGTCAGTAGCGCGCCAGCCTGCCCGGGCGCCAGCACCCCTTGAGCTACGGCGCGAACGATCGCTTCGCCCTGCTCGGTCAGCGTGGCGCCATCAGGTAAGGCAAGCTCCACCGTCGCCTCTATCGCTTTGACCGGTGGTAGTACGCGTTCCAGCAGTAACCGCGCCGCCTGAGTGTCGCCGCCTCGCGCCTTCTCCACAAGCTGCTCGATGATTTCTGGGAGATGCTCTGAGATTGCAGCGCGCAACCGGCCCACCTCGGAGCTGCCAGGCGGTCGCCCGCTCGGGTTACCTGATTGGCCTGGCTTCCATGTGCTGGCACTTTCTTTTTTTGACATCTGTTCTTTTCCTGTTATTGCACGGGGTCTTTAACGACCTTTAACGCCGTACCATCGGCCTCCCGCACTAAATCAGCCATGATCCCCGGAGCGTTCGGCCCGGTGACGGTGAGGGCGCTGTTTTCAAGCCCATCGCACTGGCAACTGCTGGCTTTGTCGCCTGGGGCAACGAAGGTAATGTGAATGAAGTTGACAGGGGCACTACCGTTCAATGCGATGAATTTGGAAATCGCCTCTTCCTGGGCCATCGCGCAATTGTGATCATTGTGAATGACAAGGCAGTAATTCCCAGACCCTGCCGGAGCCTTGGCCTCAAGTGCTTCGACCCGAGTTTTAAGCGTTGCCATGGGTCGCCCCTTTCGCAGCCAAGTGAAGCGGTTGCAGGGGAACAAGGAAAATACGTGTCACGCATCCCCGTCCCTCACTATTCAGGGGCAACCCTGCCGCCCTTGGATCGTCATGCGCGATCAACTCGACATGACAAAGGCCCGAGCCCACATTTGCGAGGGCCTCCAAAGCCTCAAGCCGTGCCATTAACGCTGCCATGATGTCTCCTTATCCAAGCATTCCGCGTTGACGTTGGCGCAGAAGTTGTTGCGCAAACTGGTTCTGCTGTCGCTGATGTTGCTGTTGCGCGATCTGCGGCGCCTCACCGGGGAATATAGGGCGGGCCTGTGGTGGTGGGCGTTGCTGCTGCCCGCCGCCCGTTGCTGCCTCATAGCTAGCGTAGCCCTTACCCGCACGGCCAATATCGCCGGCGTAGCCGCGCCATCCGTCCTGCGCCGCTACCTTGTCAAGCCCTGCGCCATTGGCGGTATAGCCCTTCTGCGAGTTAGCAATGGCATCGAGCGCAGTATTATCGTTAGCGTTGCCGACATACCCGCTTTCAGCCGCCTGCTGTGCTGCGATATTATCAAGCGCACTCCCGCCAGCCTCAGGCGCTACATAGCCAGATCCGTCGATAGCACCTTGCGTCAAGGGCATGTAGCCTTGGGCAGCGCTCGTTGCGCCTGCACTCTCAGCCGCGCCGGTCGCGGACGGCGTAACGTAAGCCATCGTGCCTGCTGCCTCCGGTGCGGTAGCCAGCAAGCCAGTACCGGCAGCGCCTGCACCTTCTGCGCCCATAGCGCCAGCGCCGAGTAACGCGCCATCGGCTGCGGCTGCACCAGTTCCAGCCAGCAGTCCAGCACTAGTCCCAGCACCCAACGCACCCGCTCCTGCTGCACCGGCAGCACCAGCCCCAAGGGCAGCCCCGGTTCCTGCAGCCGCCGCTCCTGCGCCTGCTGCTGCGCCACCCACAGCTGCTCCGCCAGCGCCCTCCATGATTGCCGCCGCCACTGGAATTTCTGCACCTGTACACATGATTTATCCTTTAAATTCAAAAATGACGCCTACCTGATGCCCGCCGAGAGATTCGTAAAACTGCGTGGTTGACTCCACATTTACGCCGGTCGTGATCCCCGCCGACACGAGCACCGCCCCGCGTTCGTCCGCCCAAGCACGGTATGCCTTGAGCAAGCGTGCCGCGTTGGTTCCGCCCCGACGCGCTGGCTCGATAAATAGTCCGTATTCGCCTGCAATCTTGGCGTGCGAGGCGAAATGTTCGACCACGAAGCCAGCTAGGAAGCCGACTATTTTTTCGCCATCACACGCGACAAAAACGAAGCCGTCAGGCCAATCCAGCAGCCGCGCGAATAGCGCCGCTATCTTGTCGGGGGCATAGGGGAGAATTGAATAACGAGATTCAGCATGCATCGCCTCGACCAAAACGCACAACTGGTCTGCATCACCGGCTACTGCTCGGCGTACTGACATGGCAGGCCCTTACGCCTGGCGCTCGGTCTGTTCCACCGGAATATGCGCGGCGTCACGGTCAAGAAGGTGCCCGACCTTTATTTCGAGCTGCCGGCCAATCTCGTAAAGGGCGACATGCTCATGCATACGTTTCATTTCCGTTTCGGTTGCTGGGCGAATCGATACAGCCATGCGGAGCTTTATCGCCTCAACAACCTGGAGAGGCGTAATCCATTCCTTATCCGCGCTGTTGTAGACACTACCCACAGCGTCGCCCGCGCGCTCGCGGTGTTCGTTGCCGAAATAAACCAGTTCAATCATTTTCTGCTCCAGATGTTTTGCCGATGACCTATTGTTTCGGAAGCGCGTCCAGCGGCCAAGCAATCGGACTAGACAGTTGCAATGCATCGCTGATGTCAACGTATGCCTGCGCCCTGGAGACTTGAAAGCGGACAATCAACCGCTCTCGCACAATCATTCGCGGCTCCCTCATCTCCTTCATCAGGCACCGTGCGAACTCCACCCTTTCGGCTCGACGGTCGCCCCGGCTATCGCCAACTGTGCCCGCAACTTGGTGAATCAGCCGCCGAAACTCCACCTTTGCGCTTTCCTCAGTGTCGCAGCCGTTCAAAAGCGACAGAAGATTGTTCAACAGGTCTTCTTTCATGCCTCACCCTTTCCCGCGAGCGCGTACTGTTTTCTGGCGGCCCAGACCCTCAGGCGTTCGTATCCGTTGGCCGCGGTCTGCTGGTAACCGGCCCGGTGCGCGGTCGCAAGGTCGGTCCAGTAGCGCCGCATCGCCTCGGGGTTCGCCCTGGTCTGTGCCTTAACATCTTCAATATCGGCCGCATTCCAGCCGTACAGGTTGGCGATATAAGCGAAGTCCCGCAGGAAGGCATTAGATACGTTCATCAGCCCAATCCCTTCCTGCGACCACTGGTAAGTGGACTTCCACAACGAAGCCTTTTTGCACTAACCGGCGCGCTAACCCGTACGCTGCTAACTGTCCCGTATAGCTCGCGTCGTTGTCTCCGGCAATCAAAACGCGCTCAACGCCGCCTGGCGGAACCCAAGCTTCCAACAATGTGGCGTTCGTCGCTGCCCAAACAGGCACACAGAACCGCTTCGAGGCTGCCAGGGCCGTTTCTATCCCTTCGGCGATGCCCAGCGTTGCTCCCGCCTCGCCGAGCCGTACGGCGGCGGTTTGCAGAGGTTTTCCTTGCATGAACTTCTTCACGCTGCTAACCGGTGCCTTCTGCCCCTCCGTGGTGAGGTATGTTCTATGGATGGAGGCGCCCGTGCCATCGGGATAGCGCAGCATCGAAACCATCGCGGGGTAACTCACTCCTTCGCTATAACGTAGGTTTGGGTGGAACCGTATATCGGGCGATACCTGCGTGCTCCCTACCCGACGATGCAAGTAAAGCCAAACCGGGTCTCCCGCCACAACCACCCGGCTAGCCTTCCACACGGCCCGAAGCGAATCGATCTTGCTTTGCTCCGACCGCGCTTGGACCAAGGGGCCGGCTTGGACTGTTCCCACGACGCGATCGACCTGCTTCGCCGTCTCGCTGAACGACCAGCCTTGCAGTTCCTGCAAGAGCTTGAAGCCGTCACCGGAACCGCAGTGCGAGCAGATCCATGTGCCGCGCCCGCCCTTGTCGTCAAAGCGATAGCGGTCTTTTCCTGAGCAGATTGGGCAAGGACCATGCTTATTTGTCAGGAAGGACGCATCGATGCCCAGAGTTTGCAGGATGCCGGGCCACCGTCCGAGCGCCTCATCTTTGGTGCGCGGCTTAAGCGTGCTCATAGCTCGCCCCTCTGGTTTTGGCGAACTTAATTTGCAGATGCTTCATGTAGCCCAAGAACTCGGCATTTGGCTGCACTGGCGTTTGGTGCAATCCTCGCGGCCACACTCCGAAGTAATTGCGATACTGGTTTGATATCCAGCCTTCCCGGTAGCCCTTATTGGCTGCGACAGCGAGCAGTTGCGAGTAAAACGCCTGCTTGTCGATTTTCGTGGGCTTCGCCTTCTTCGTAAGTAGCACAAGCTCGCCGGCTTGCACCTCAACGCCGCTTTTCTTCGCCCGAGCAAACCCGCAGATCGGGCACTTGTGCGCCGTGGTCATGTATGAGCATGTCGGGCAAGCCTTCGGCAAAGCTTCCTCCCTGGCCTCGTCATCGGCGGCCATGCTCGCGACCTTAGGCGTGCCATCATCTAGCTCTAGCGGAAATTCATCCGTTGGGAAGCCGAGCCGGCCAACCGTACCCGAGTGGTCGAGGATCAGCGCGCGGACTTTGGAGGCGTGCGGGCGTAGAACCCTGCCTGCCATCTGAATGTAGCGAATCAGCGAGCGCGTAGGCCGAGCGAGGATCAACGTGCGGCATGCGGGGAAGTCCCACCCTTCGGCCAAGATGCCAACATTCGACAGGATCAGCGTTTCGCCCGACTCGATGCGCCTGAGGATTGCGCGGCGTTCGTCCTCCTTGGTATAGCAATCGATATGCTCCGCGCTGATCCCTGCGGCTCGAAAGCTTTCGACAATATGCTTGCTGTGGGCAATATTGGCCGCAAAGCATACCGTTGCCGTGTTTTCTGCCAAGCGTTGCCAGTGCGTAACGATATCGCCGACCAGCTCCGGCTTGTCGGCTGCGCGCCCTACGTCTGCATCGGTCCAATCCATATCCCCGAATGCGTTGCGTGCCTGCTTAATGCCCGACATATCCGGTTCGCTCGGCGCGTAGACTTCGCAGTCCACCAAGAACCCGCCCGCGATCAGTTCGGGAATGGTGGCCGCGACGATCATTTCTTGAAACAGCGCGCCGGCCAGTTCGTCGTAATGCTTACCTAGTCCTTTCGCGTACGGAGTAGCTGACAGGCCGATAACGGGCACGTTGCGCGCCGCCGCCTCGATGATTACGGCGCGGTACTCAGCCGATCCCGCTACTGTGTGCGCTTCATCGATCAGGATTACATCGACTTCGGGCAGCCCGCGCTTTGCGATGGTCTGGATTGAGGCGACCAACACCGGCTCATAGACGCGTGTTGTGTTCTCACCCTGGATGATCCCGTGCGAGATACCCGCTTTAGTGAAGCGGCGCGAAGTCTGTTCGACCAGATGCACGCGGTTGCACAAGAAAGCGACCCGACGATTCTTAGCCCTGGCTCCCTTTACGAGCGCCATGCCCATCTCAGTTTTCCCCGAGCCGGTTGGGGAATTGAGCATCAGCCTCAAAACCTTCCTTGCCAGGGCGTGACGGAGGCTGTGCACTGCCGCCGCTTGATATGGCCGCAGGGTGAAACTCCCCGCCTCATGGCTTGGGAGCTTTTCGCCGTAAGTCTCTTCTCTTCTCTTCTGAGGATAGACTAAGGTGCTAGCGTACTCTTCTGAGAGTAGCGCTTTGCTAGCGATATGTGCTTGCGTCATGCTTGCACCTCGCTAGCATTCTGCAAGCGGACAAGGAAGCCACTCGCTTCCAGAGCTTCTAGGCTCAGGTTTTCACACGAAAGCTTCTTCTCCAAGAACGCCGCATCGAATGGGATTTTGCCGTTGTGCTGGCTGGCATAAAGCCAAATCAGCATCAAATGCGCCTTCGCGACATCGCTCAAGGCACAGAATGCGTAATCGTCAAGCAAGGCGCGGTGAAGTTTGATCCATGGGGGGTTACGTTTGCCGTAGTGCTGGAACGTGTCCCAATTTTTGACCGTAAGGAAGTCCATTACGCGCCCCCCAAGTTCAACGGGCTCTGTGCTGGGATAGCAAGGGGAGCAGCGCGACCGAGCAGGCAATAGCGTGCGACGCCGTTGTGCGCCAGGCCGTCCGCGCCGATGATTCGCTCCCGATAGGAGGCAATGCGCCATCCCCGCTCTTCAAGCTCCTGCACTCGCGTGGCAATGCGGAGGTAGCCAAGGCCGACGCCTTCGGGGGTGTTGATACCTTTGCCGCCGCGATGTTGGAGCACCCGTAGCAGGGTGTCACATTGAGTCTGGCCGCTTGTGTCACGCAGTGCCAAGCCTTCGGCAGCTATCTCGTTGCGTAGTTTGGTGATACGCTCATTGCTGCAGTCGAAAGCATCTTTTGGAATTACTGTCACGCCGCCGGCCAGCTCAGTGACTTGAACGCCTCCGCACCCGGGGGCGTTCTGCTTTTTCGGGTTAGATTGCATCGGCGCCCCCGTTCAGCAGGCGCTTGATGTCAGCCACGGACCACGCCAAGCGGCGGTGCACACGGACTGGCCGCATTGGCCCGTTTTCCAAGCACGACCAAGAGCGCAGGGTTTGGGAGCTGCGGCTCAGGTAGTGGGCAGCGCTGGCCGTGTCGATGTGGCTGCGGGTTTCCTGCTCAATTGGGAGGAATTGCTGGGTAGTTTCCATTTGAAACATCCTTTCGCATCGCTGCGTGTTTAAGATGATTCATTGGAAACTGGGGTACTAGTGGGGTAACAAGAGTAGGGCTGTGGGGATTTTTCGCCCCACTATCTATCTGTAATTTTCGTGGTTTTCCGTACGTACACGCTTTTGCGTTACAGCCTCCTGCCAAGCCTGCTTAAATGGGTCGGGGCCCACTCCAAACAAAGATGGCGCTGCCCTCTTGCATTCGGCCTCTACCTTTTTCTTGCTCCCGGTGGGAACGCTCATTGCGGGGTATTTGAGGGTCGCTAGGACTGCTTCAATGACACGGATTTGTTGCTCACGCTTCTTAATACCCGTCTCGACTATCTGTATTGCTGGCGCCGCCGCTACTCTCGAAATTGTTGGTTCAGCTGTCAAGGTTGCCTTCCCAATCATCGCGGCATGTCCACTGTGATTCAGTGGGAGTAAGGCCAGTGGGTCTGACAACAAGAATTGCGGAGGCGTGAGCGATTCTTCCAAAATTAAGGAAACAACCTCAACGCGCTTGATCGTAATCATTGCCTCAAGGTTCCGAATGCTAGTTTCCAAGTCGTCCCAGAAAGAGATTAAAGTGAACGAGGTAAAGTCATCAATTGGCCGCCCTCGGTCATAGCCGTAAAGCTTGCGGTTGACGAGCCACGAGTTGACCAACGCACGCGCCGACGACGCAACGGTGTGAGTCTCTCGAATGTCAGTAGGCTGCAACTCGGCCCGCCGGCGTAGTAGCAAGAGCGCCTGCTGTGCGAATACGTCGTCCTTATCTAGCTGCTCATTCAGCCAAGAAAGCGGGAACTCCGCTGGGCATGTGTCCATATCACCCCTTCCGGTGTTTAATCTTCATTTGTTGGGGCGTCAGCCAGGACGGTGAAGGAACCGTCTTTTCAGCCGCTAAACTTAGGCCGACGCTTTAAACTCAGTAGTGCCTCAACCAGCTTTTACGAGGGAGAGTCCTTGGGGGATTGCGGCAAACTCAATACCCGCCTGCTCAAGCATCCACGTTTCAATCTTGACATGCCACATGCGCAGGAGGTCGAGTGGCCGGCGGATGTAGTTCTGTTCGCGCACGCCTTGTGGCGCGTGACCCTGTATCTGTGCGGCGATGCCGGCAGGCGTTTCTACCCATTCCGACAGGGTTGCAAAGCTTCGACGCAAGCCGTGTAGGGTGAGCGTCAAGCCAGCAGCAGCGCAGGCCCGGCGATGTGCAATGCTAGGGTCGGTGAGGCGCCCTGACTCTGCCCGCTGGCTGGCGAATACCCACGGCGATGGCACCCATGTTTCCCCAGCCTCGCGCATTCGTTTCATGGCTCGGACGGTGGGCGGCGAATCGTTGCGGCGTTTTAG
>JGI24770J26754_10001237_pt1 | contig 18260 bp, 20 predicted proteins | sample LakOneMetagenome_FD_26754 | JGI IMG/M metagenome (IMG submission 26754) | reverse complement strand
ACCGAAGCGTTCACGTGGGACAGCCATTCGGGCTGGTCCGGGTGGCCTTCGAGGTGCATGCGCGAGACGAAGGTCTCGTAGCCGCCGACGATGACCATGATCAGCAGGTTCGAGATCATGACCACGTCGATCAGGCCCAGCACCACCAGCATGATGGTGGTTTCGGTCAGCTTGCCCGGGCGCGGTGCGCCAGGGACGGTGACGGCGTCGAGGATGTGCTCGAGCGAGGCGGCATTGCCCATCGCCGCACCGATCAGGTCCTTGAGCTCGACCCAGAAGTGGAACACGTAGACGCACTGCGCCAGGATCAGGCCGAGGTACAGCGGCAGCTGCAGCCAGCGGCTGGCGAAGATCAGGTTGTTCAGGGGACTGAGTTTTTTTGCTTCGTTCGGGGGAATTAACTGCGCCATCGGGATACGGACTCCTGGATGCTGGACAAATACAGCCGAGCATTCTACACCCGCCGGCACGGTCTTGCGGGTTCCATCGCCGCTTTGCGGTAAGGTTGGTAGAATGGCATTCCAGCAGTGGGCGGGCCAAGAAACCCCTTGAGTGCGCGAAAGAACCGCCAGGGCAAGGCACCGAGTCGAAGACAGTACGCTAGTACGGCGAGACGAGGCAACGCAGCCATGGCGGAATTTTTCACGCACTCCATGTAAGGGCTCAGTAAGCGAGCGCCCATAAGGTGTTCGGTAAAAACCTACCAACTATGGAGACAATGATGGCCGAGAACGAGAGCAATCAAGAATTCACGCTGCAGGAAAACCGCGTGTTCCCTCCGCCGGCCGAGTTCGCCGCCAAGGCCGCGATCTCCGGCATGGAAGCCTACGAAAAGCTGTGCGCCGAGGCTGCCAGCGACTACGAGGGCTTCTGGGCCCGCCTGGCGCGTGAAAACATCGACTGGCACAAGCCATTCACCACCACCCTGGACGAATCGAACGCCCCGTTCTACAAATGGTTCGCGGACGGCCAGCTGAACGCCTCGTACAACAGCCTGGACCGCAACCTCACGAACGGCAACGCCGATAAAACCGCCATCATCTTCGAGGCGGACGACGGCACCGTCACCCGCGCCACCTACCGCGAGCTCCACGAGCGCGTCTGCAAATTTGCCAACGGCCTCAAGTCGCGCGGCATCCAGAAGGGCGACCGCGTCATCATCTACATGTCGATGTCGATCGAAGGCGTGGCCGCCATGCAGGCCTGCGCCCGCATCGGCGCCACCCACTCGGTGGTGTTCGGCGGCTTCTCCGCGAAGTCGCTGCAGGAACGCATCATCGACGCCGGCGCCGTGGCCGTCATCACCGCCGACGAGCAGCGCCGCGGCGGCAAGTCGCTGCCGCTGAAGGCCATCGTCGACGAGGCGCTGGCGCTGGGCGGCTGCGATACCATCCGCGACGTGATCGTCTACAAGCGTACCGGCGGCGACATCAACTTCCAGGAGGGCCGCGACCTCTGGCTGCACGAGCTGGTCGACAACCAGCCGGCCGAGTGCGAGCCGGAATGGGTCGACGCCGAGCACCCGCTGTTCATCCTCTACACCTCGGGCTCGACCGGCACGCCGAAGGGCGTCCAGCACTCGACCGGCGGCTTCCTGCTGTGGGCGGCGCTGACGATGAAGTGGACCTTCGACATCAAACCAAGCGACGTCTACTGGTGCACGGCCGACATCGGCTGGGTCACCGGCCACACCTACATCACCTACGGCCCCACGGCGGTCGGCGCCACCCAGGTCGTGTTCGAGGGCGTGCCGACCTTCCCGCACGCCGGCCGCTTCTGGGAAACCATCGCCAAGCACAAGGTCTCGATCTTCTATACCGCGCCGACCGCGATCCGTTCGCTCATCAAGGCGTCGGACGTGGACGAGAAGGTGCACCCGAAGAATTTCGACCTGTCCAGCCTGCGCCTGCTGGGTTCGGTCGGCGAGCCGATCAATCCGGAAGCCTGGATGTGGTACTACAAGAACGTCGGCCAGGAACGTTGCCCGATCGTCGACACCTTCTGGCAGACCGAGACCGGCGGCCACATGATCACCCCGCTGCCGGGCGCGACCCCGCTGGTGCCGGGCTCGTGCACCTTGCCGCTGCCGGGCATCATGACCGCCATCGTGGACGAATCCGGCGCCGACGTGCCGAACGGGCAGGGCGGCATCCTGGTGGTGAAACGTCCGTGGCCGTCGATGATCCGCACCATCTGGAACAACCCCGACCGCTTCCGCACCAGCTACTTCCCGGAAGAACTGGGTGGGCGCTACTACCTGGCGGGCGACGGCGCGATCCGCAACAAGGACACCGGTTACTTCACGATCACGGGCCGTATCGACGATGTGCTGAACGTGTCGGGTCACCGCATGGGTACGATGGAAATCGAATCGGCGCTGGTGGCGCACCCGATGGTCGCGGAAGCGGCGGTGGTGGGCAAGCCGGACGACACTACGGGCGAGGCGATCTGCGCCTTCGTGGTGCTCAAGCAGGCGCGTCCGAGCGGCGAGGATGCCAAGAAACTGGCGACCGAACTGCGCAACTGGGTGGCCAAGGAGATCGGTCCGATCGCCAAGCCGAAAGAGATCCGCTTCGGCGACAATCTGCCCAAGACCCGCTCCGGCAAGATCATGCGCCGCCTGCTGCGCGTGCTGGCCAAGGGCGAGAACATCACCCAGGACGTGTCGACCCTGGAAAACCCGGCCATCCTGGAGCAGTTGAAGGAAACGGCTTGATGGAGATGGCGCCCCCCTGAGCCGGCGGGTGCCTCGAGCTTGAACGGAAAACTCCGCCCCGTAGCGACAGGGCGGCGTTATTTACGTGCCGTCCGGCGTGCCGCCGAAGGCTTTCATCAGGGCTTCGCGGTCGAGGGCTTTCTTGTCCATATCGGCACCGGCGCGGCCGCGGCGGCCGGTGAACTCTTCCTCGATGTTGTCGCGGTAATAGCTCCAAGGAGAGCCGGAGCTCGACAGCTTACGCCACACTTCCGCGCCGACGGCGTCGTAGTCGATGGCGCTGCCGTCGTCGAATTCCACCCGCAGCCTGCGTTCGCGGGCGTCGTAGCCGATCGCACGCAGCTTACCGGCGTTAATCTTCTTCATTTCCATGGTGCGCTCCTGTCAGGTACCTTGGTTATTAACGGTAGCACAAGCGAAGCGTTGATAGGGTAGATCGAAATCGGCTGGCACGCAGTAGTCTATGCATTACCCTATCGTACCAATATTCGCTAACCCCAAAACCGTCGCTCCGGCGAAGGCCGGAGCCTAATTTCCCTTCCGAAGTCACACCCACGTAAATAGAGGCGCAGTTGCTAGTTTAGGAATTGGATTCCCGCCTGCGCGGGAAGTCATGGGCGCCGGTGGCGCGCATGACGGATCGAGCAGTAGCGGCTAAAGTTTCTCGAGCTGCTGCTTCGCGTAGGTCGCCTGCGACCCCGTCGGCGCCAGCTCGAGGTAGGTCTTGTACGCCCCCTTCGCCTTGTCCTTCTCCCCACCGCGCGCATACGCATCGCCCAGGTTCATGTAGGCGATGGCCCGCGACGGATCCATCTTGACCGCATTCTCGAACCAGCGCGCCGCTTCCAGGAACTTGTCCTGCTTGTAGAACACGAAGCCCAGGTTATTCGCTGCCAGCGCGAAGTTCGGCCGCAGCTTGAGCGCCTCGGTGAACTGCGCCTCCGCCTGCGCATACTGCTTCTCCTTATAGAGCAGCAGCCCCTGGTCGTTCGCCCGCTGCGCCTGCTGCCGGGCGGAGACCGGCACCGCCGCCGGCGCCACGATCTTGGTCTCGCCGCCCTGCAAGTCCTTGACCACCACCGCCGCCGCGGGCGCCGAGGCTTGCGCATCGAGCTTGTTATTCAGCGCGATCGCATCGTTCGACAGCTGGGCCGTGTTCGTATTCAGGTACTCGCTTTCTTCCGGCAGCTCGAATACGAACTCACCGCCCTCCGAGCCCGGCAGGCTGCCAAAAGCCGGCGTCTGCTGCGACACGCTCGACACCGCAGGCGCCACATAGGCCGCCAGTTCGGTGCCCGTGATCAGGCTGTCGCCATTCAGGTCGGCCTTGCCACCCAGTCCTTGCAGCAGGGTCCAGGTGAAGACCGAGTGGCCGTTCGGGCCGCCATCCGACACCAATTGATCGGTACCGCCGGCAGTCAGCATCTGGCGCCCGAGGCGCTTGGCATTATCGCGCAGGAAAGAGGCGTTGGCTGCGCCACGCGTCAGGCCGAGGCCGCTGTAGCAGGCGTCCATCACGAACAGCGCGTGCTTGGCCGGCAGGCTTTCCGCGATATTCTGGATTTCGGTCATCGGAATCGCGTCGGTTGCCAGCTTGTTCGGGTCGGCATCGACCGGCACGATGTAGCCGAGGTCGCGTCCCGAGCTGAGCTTGCGCGTCGCGCCGTGGCCGGCAAAGAAGACGAAGATGCGGTCGTTCGGCTGCAGGTTGCCGTGGGCAAGCTTGTCGTGGAAGGCGGCCAGGATATTGTTGCGGGTCGCCTGCTCATTCTTGAGCGTGATTACGCGCTCCGGCGCGAAGCCGAATTTCTGCACCAGCACCTGCCCGACACCCTCGGCATCGCGCACGGCGTACTGCAGCTGCGGCCATTTCTGGTACTTGTCGATGCCGACCACGATCGCCCAGGAATTCGCGTAGCCGGTCGCGGCGCTGCGCTGCACCGGGGCCGGCGCGGCAGCTCCCGTCACCTTGAAGCTCTCGCCATCCCAGCCCGCGAACTGGTAGCCCTCGGCGCTTAAGCGGTCGAGGATGGCGGGCAGCGCCTTGACGGTGCGCTCGTGGATGTCGTGGAACAGGATGATGCCGCGGCCTTCCTTGTCCACCGAACGCAGCACGCGGTCGGCGATGGAGGAGGGCACCGGGTCGGCCCAGTCGAGCGAATCGATGTTCCACATCACCGATTTCAGATGGGCGTTTTCGAGCGTCTGCAAGCCTTCGCGGTTGCGCGCGCCATATGGAAAGCGGAACAGCGCCGAGCGCTGCGGGTCGACCGCCTTGAGCAGCGCGTCCGTGTTCAAGATTTCGGCCTTCAGGTTGTCGCCGGTCTGTTTAGACAGCTGAGCGTGCGAGAAGCTGTGGTTGGCCAGCACGTAGCCCGACTGCTTCAGCCTGCGCATCACGTCCGCGCCACCGTTCAGCTTGGCCTTGCCCTGGGCATCGAGCGAACCGATGTTGCGGCCAACGCTGAAGAAAATCGCCGGCGCGTTGTACTGCTTGAGGATGGCGGCGATCTCTTCGCTGTAGCGGCGGTGCGGGCCGTCGTCGAAGGTCAGCACGACGGTTTTCTTCGGCAGCGTCTTGCCGAAGATCTCGCCCTCCTCCACAGCCGCCTGCACGGGCTGCGCCGGCGCGCTCGCTTCCTGCTTGGCCGGGTAGGGCAGCACCACGCCATATTCCTTGAGAATGTTCTCGCGCCGGTACAGGGTCTTCAGGTAGGCGACGTAGCCGTCCCACTTCTCGCGCTTGAGCTGGATCGAGCGCGATTCGAAACGGCCGAACACCGCGCGAATTTCCTTCTCATAGTGTCGTTCGATCTCGGCCAGCGCATCCAGGTCTTCCGAGATGCGCTTGTGCAGCTTGATCGCCGGCAGCGACGAATCCTTCGCCACCTGGCCCAGCAGCGACTGGATCAGCTCGCGAAAGGCCAGGCGGTCGGCGTCGTACAGCCCTTCGCCCTGTTCGACGTAGTCGAGCAGGGTGCCGAGGGCGTCGAAACGGGCCGGGTTGTTCGACGCAAGCACCTGGGCCAGCGCCGCATCGACCTTGCCGACGCGTTCCTGGTTTTCGTGAAAGAGCTGCTGGCCGACGCGGTTGGCTTGAAGGCGCTCGTCGCTCGACAGCGAGGCTTCGTCCTGCGTCAGTACGATGATCTTGCGGTAGGAGGCCAGCATCGACTTCATGTCGGCCGAGATGGCGCTGACATCCATGGCCGGTCCCGCGGCTGGCGCCGTGGCGGCTGGGGCGGATGGAGATTTGTTGAGGCTGACGATCCAGCTGCCGGCAGCGGCGCCGGCGGCCGCGACGGTGAAGACGACGTAATACAGGACTTTGCGTTTCACGGCGGATAGGTACTGAAGAGTTAAATTCGGGCAACAATACCACCCGCTTGATGGGGCTAGTGGAGGAAAACCTCAAAGGCGGTGGCCAAAAACGACAATGCCGCCTCGAGGGCGGCATTTTTATGCTGGCTGCGTAGCCGATGTATCAGGAAGACGACAGCACGAAGGTATTACCGTCCGGGTCGCGGAACTTGGCGAACGAACCCCAGGGCTGCACGGTCGGCGGCTCGACGAACTCGACGCCGCGCTGGCTCAGTTGGCGGTAGGTCGCCTCGACGTTATCGCAGGCGAAAGCGCCGTTGAAGAAGGTGCCGACGCGGTCTTCCTGGCCGTCCATCGTGAACAGCACGACGCGGGTGCCGGACGAAGCGATGCGCAGCTCGATCCAGCGCTTGCCCGGGCCCATGGGCTGGTCGGTGGAGATCTCGAAGCCGAGCTTCTCAGTGTAGAAGGCGAGGGCGCGGTCCTGGTCCGAGACGGGGATGCTGACGAATTTCAGTTGGGTGATCATGGCGGTCGAAGTGGTTGTTGTGGCAAGCATTATCGTGGCAGACTGGCGGCTGCATGTATTTTTAATCGCTATAGTATTCATGACTACCCGCCAGTCTTCACTCGACGCCTACGTGTTTGAGGTTTTGATGCCGGACCTCGTCGGCCACGACCGCCGTCCGGCCGCTTTTGTCGTCTACCTCTACCTGCTGCATAGCGCGGAGGCATTGGGGCGCGACCAGGTGCCGGCCAGCCTGCAGACGATCGCGGTCAAGACCGGGCTGTCGAAGTCGGCGGTGCAAGTGGCGCTGCGGCACCTGAAGCGGCGCGGACTGGTGGAAGATGACGAGGGCAGCACGCAGGTGAACCCGGTGCGGCAGGTGCTGCGGCCGTGGCGCCGGCGCTGGGCGGGTGAGGCTGCATCATGAGGCATGCAGGAACAGTCTTGTACAGAAGAGAATCCTTGCTATAATAGGCGGCTTCGTGGACACACGAGACCCCATCAGGAGAGATGGATGAGTGGTTTAAGTCGCACGCCTGGAAAGCGTGTATAGGTTCATTGCCTATCGGGGGTTCGAATCCCCCTCTCTCCGCCAAGCCTTCTAAGTGCTTGATTTTCAAAGAAAAATCAGCATTACAGGAATCGAGATTGATAGCAAATTTGGTAGCATTTTATGCTCAAGTTGCCGATCTATCTCCGTGGTTCCTCCTATTACCTCCATACTAGAATTAACGGCAAGCAAGTCAAGCGGTCGCTCGGGACAATTGACAGGCTTACGGCTATGATACGAGCTTGCCAGTTATTGAACTCGTCCCGTATGGATAACTCCAAGCTCCTGCCAGTCTCTTCAACATTGACCCTGACAGGGTTAGGAAGTATGAGATTGACCTCTCTAAAGGTGTTCTCAAGTCAGACGGGCCAGACGACCATGCCCGTATGCTTGAGGCTCTAGCACTGCTCAAACAGGCTTCTATAGCCTCGCCTGCACCCGCCCAAGTTCCACACACTCCCGAACCTCTACCGCAAGCCAAGTCCAAGAGCGGACTCAAATTACTTGACCTGATTGATAAGTTCTTTCTTATCAAGAGCCAAAGTAAGCCCGCTACTGTCGTCGCATATAAAAATGTAGCCAAAGAAACCTCTCACTTCCTCGGCAATCCATTCATCCAAGACATACAGTTGTCCGACATAACGAGACTACAAGAACACTTGTCCAAGAAGAATAGTGCTCGCACTGTAGACAATAAAATGGCTGTGCTCCGGACTCTCTTCTCCTTTGCGAAGACTCAAGGCTACTTCTTTGCCGAAAACCCCGCGAAGGACAGAAAGATACTGTCCCAAAAGGATAAGGACAAGGCTGGGTATGCTATCTTTGAGAAGTCGGAAATCAAGCAATTATTCCATTCCGATTTTATGAAAAAGGCAAAGGAAGACGACAAGGATTATTACTGGTCGCTCGTCCTTGGCCTCTATAGCGGTGCGAGGATTGGCGAGATTACGGGACTCACAAGGAAGCAGTTTAAGAAGACAGAGGAAGGAATAAACTACATTACTATCAATGACTCAAAGACTAAAGCAGGTATCCGAAAAATCCCTCTGTCTCAAAAATTTTTGATAGTGGCCTACAAGAGTTCATTGAGGGTAAAGATAGGGTTTTTAAGTATCCTGAAAAGCTCGGCAAGGGTTCGGGCAATGCAGTAGCTAAGGCACTTGGAAGAGATCGGTATTGACAGGGAAAAGCTCGTCTTTCACAGCCTCCGCAAGTTCTTGAATGACTACCTTTTAAAAGAGGGTATGTCATACGAGCCTCGTTGCCAAGTGCTGGGGCATGAGATTGAGGACACTAATGTAAGCACATACTCGGGCGAGTTCTCAGTTGACCAGTTGGCCGAAATTATGCAAAAACCTATTGCTGGCCTTCATATACTGTCAGGACTTGTAAAAACAGATTTTTCGTAATTATTCCTAAAGGGGAAGTATGCAAAAATTCGTTATAGATAACGGTAATAATAGCGATACTGTCAATGCTTGGTATCGTGTTTGCCAAGAAAAACAGATACCTTATATTGTGGTAGAAAAGCGAACCAAGTATGCTACTGTCCGGTGGGATTATATTAGTTTTTCGTCGGATAAGGATCAGCATATTGGCGATAACCAAGATAACTATCGTGAAGACCTGAAGGCGATCTTTAATAAATATAGCAATGCAAAGTCAAAATTTCGCATTGACGGCGGCGGGCTGATATATTTCTTTGATATTGAAGTATCAAAAGCTAGTGCAATGGCAGAAGAGTTTTATGATATTGCAGAAAAAATTTCTGCATAGTTAACTACGGGAGGGGAAAGTGTCGCTAACTAAAAGATATATGGAACAAGCTGAAGACGACGAAAACCGCAACAATGCAATAGAAGCATTGATTGAGTGCGACATGCTAGAGGGTGCCGCTCTGGGTATTGCTAAAAAAGTTGTGGCCGAAAACAGTTTAGACGGTCTTTCAGATAAACAAAAGTATGGCTATGAGAAGGAAGTTGCTTCGCAATTCGAAATAGCTTGCGAAGCCGAAGATTGCGGCAATATGATTTCAATGGACGAGGTTGCGGACGCGATACGAAATCAGCATTCAGGAGATGACGTTTTCTGTGTGGACTGCCAATATCAATACCGCGATAGAGGCGACGACTAATTAAAAGCCCCGTTTGGGGCTTTTTTATTGCCTGTATATCCTGTTTGACTTCGCTCAATTACAGCCTCCCAAATTGACTGTAGCCAATACAAGAGATGGCGAAATATGCAATAACAGAAGTCCTACTAACTAAAGGACTTCTATCATGGCTAATGACGCATACCTCCAAATTGACAGCATTAAAGGCGAGTCGCAGGACTCAAAGCATAAGGATTGGATAGAGGTTTCTAATGTTGAGTGGAATGTGACTCAACCGCGAGCGGGTTCCGTTTCCTCAACTGGTCACACAAATGGCAAGACCGAACTCTCCGAAATATCATTTAAAAAGCTGGCTGACCTGTCGTCGCCAATCTTGCAGCAAACTTGTGCCGCAGGCAAAACTATACCCAAAGCCAAGTTTGAGTTTATGCGGGCGGACGGCAACGGCGAGCCGATTAAATACTATACCGTAGAGCTTGATAATGTAATGATCTCCTCCGTAAGCCCGTCCAGCGGTGAGGGCGGGGTGATTACCGAACGGGTATCCCTCGCATACTCTAAAATCAAGTGGGCTTACACTCAACAGAAAGTGTCTGGCGGCTCTAGCGGCAATACCTCGGGCGGCTGGTGCTGCTCCACGAACAAAATCGCCTCGTAGGTGCCTCTATGAGGCCTGTAATCTACAACGGCGACTTAGGCGAGCTACTCGCAAAGTATCAAGGTCAGCATGCTGGACGAAATCAGGAGTGTGTAGCACTGGTGCAAGGTGTTACGAACATAGGACACACTAGCGGCTGGCAACGGGGCGAGAGGGTTGTTGACCAAAATTTTATTGTTCCTGGTACGGTGGTAGCGAACTTTAAAACCGTAGACGGAAAAGTAAAATTCCCGAACCAAAGCGGGTGGCATGTTGCAATCTTCCTTGATTTCGGCAACAAGAAACCTGAAGGCGGGTATACACATTTCTGGGTATTAGACCAGTGGAACGGCAAAGGTGTTAAGCGAAGAAACAAAAATGCCTTCTCCCCTGAACAAGCTAAGCGACTGCATATCAAGCCCTGCGACAATGCGAACGAATACTACATAGTAATGGTGAAATGAAAAAAATCCCACTGGTACTTTTAGCCCTCGTATTTAATGCGAATGCCCAAACATTGGAATGCCCCAAAGAGTCAAAGGGTGAGAAGTTAAGCGGTTATGGGGTGTTCTACGACGAACAAACAGAGCTACAAGGAGCATACAAAAAGGTCAAAGGCGGGTATCAAGTAGAGCTTCCCCTAAGTTTTAAATACTTCGTATGCGAATACGGTTCAGTTACGAAGCGGGAAGAAGTCAAACTAAACGATAACTTGTCAAGTTGCACTCTCTTTGTCAGGGAGGACAAGAAGAAGCCAAAAGATATAAAGCTAGTTTGCAAGTGAAGCACAGCCACCCTTAGCGGTGGCTTTTTTTTCGCCTGAATACCTTTTTCAAACATAGGGCTTATCCACGGCTAAAAGCTTCGGTCAATGAACAGACCACGGAAGTTTTTAGTGGTGGGTAAGCCCGAACCACTAAAATTCGATATCATTGGGTCGTTGATTTTGCCGTCATTTTTCTTATGATATGTATACAAACTCGTAAAGGAAAATGTATGAAAACAATAAAAATCAAAAGGAAGAACGGCTTTTCAATCCTGGCAATTATATTGGTGATTATTACTGTTATCGTTGCGATAGGTATCTGGGCCGGTAGTAACTCTGTAATGGCCTCGTCAATCGTGAACGACAGTTCAAGCATTAAATTAGCTTACGACAGCCTAGTAATCCAAGGAGCAAGCAATATCATATTCATGCCTAATGTCGCCTCCAATGGCTCAACCAGCAACATACTTGACCCTTTGAACGGTATAGAAACACCTCGCCCAAGTGCTAAGGCAATCAATACAGACTTAGGGGGCGATCCTACAGGGATTTGGGTTCTAAATAAGAATTTTGGCTCAATGCTTAGCCCTAGCAATCCAGACGCCGCTATCGTTTTAAGTGGTATCAAAGACAGTGTATGTAAGTCAATCAATAAGACTTTGTATGGTAGTGAGACTATACCTGAATACGGTCCTGCTTCCGGTGCTCCATACTGAATCGCCCCGGCTTTCGTGGAGGCCGGTTAGTGTGAGTCAGGCCGGGATGGCTTGACTGCTCAATTGCTTGTAATAGTTTGCCTCAGCTTCGGCTGGCGGTATATAGCCGAGTGGTTCGAGCAGGCGGTGGTGGTTGAACCAGGACACCCATTCCAGCGTGGCCAGTTCGACAGCCTCACGCGTTTTCCAGGGAGCGCGGCGGTGGATCAGTTCAGCCTTGTAGAGCCCGTTAATGGTCTCGGCCAAGGCATTGTCGTAACTGTCGCCCTTGCTACCCACAGACGGCTCGATGCCGGCTTCTGCCAGGCGCTCGCTGTACCTTATGGATACGTATTGCGACCCGCGGTCGCTATGATGGACCAGTTCGTTCCGTTCGGGCTGACGAGCGTACAGCGCCTGCTCCAGGGCGTCGAGCACGAAGTCGGTCCGCATCGAACTGCTGACGCGCCAGCCGACGATGCGCCGTGCAAACACGTCGATGACGAAGGCGACATAGACGAAACCTTGCCAAGTCGAGACGTAGGTGAAGTCCGAGACCCACAGCTGGTTCGGCCGCTGCGCCTTGAACTGGCGGTTGACGCGGTCGAGCGGGCATGGCGCCTTGGTATCGGCAACCGTCGTGCGTACGACCTTGCCGCGCATGACGCCTCGCAGCCCGGCCTTGCGCATCAGGCGCTCCACGGTGCAGCGGGCCACGTCCGTTCCCTCACGCCGCAACTGGCGCCACACCTTGTCGGCTCCGTAGACCTGCAGGTTCGCCTGCCAGACTCGCTCGATGTCGACGCTCAGCACGTCGTCGCGCTGGACACGGGCACAGCGCAATGCCGGGTTACGCTGTTGCGCCGCGTGGCGCCAGTAGCCCGACGGCGCGACCTGCATCACCTTGCAGATCGGCTCGACGCCGTAGGCATGGCGGTACTGGTCGATAAATGCCCTCACGGCTTGAAGTGGCGGCCGAGCTCCGCCTGGGCGAAAAAAGCACTCGCCAGACGCAGGATCTCGTTCGCCTTGTGCAGCTCGCGCACCTCTCGCTCGAGCGCCTTGACGCGCTCCTCTTCAGCGGTGGTCGGCCCTGGGCGCTGGCCAGTATCGCGCTCCTGCTGGCGTACCCAGCGGCGCAACGTCTCCGGCGTGCAGCCGATCTTGGCCGCGATCGACGTGATCGCTGCCCATTGCGACTCGTACTGGCTGCCGGCTTCGCTGACCATGCGCACGGCGCGCTCGACGACTTCGGGGGAATACTTGGGTTGCTTTTTCATGACTCCATTCTCTCAAACAATGGAGCCTCTACAAAATACGGGGCGATTCACATCTGCCACATGGCCTCGTCTGTGAGCGAAGGGGGGCTCGGCGAGAGCCTGGGTCTCAAGTTCTCCAAGATCAAGATGGCCTACACCCAGCAAAAGGTTGGTGGCGGCACCCTCGGTAGCACAACGGGCGGCTGGGACTTGGCCACCAACCGGGTTGCAACATGAAGCGCGCTGCCCTGTACTTCGCTTTGCTGATGGCCTGCGGCGCGGCGGCCCGGCCGCTGGGGGTGTTCCTCTGGCACCTGTCTGGCAACGACTTCGTGACACAGGTGTCGGGTGAGCCGGGCGTGGATAAGTGGCACCAAAGTCCGAATGCGGCCTACCAGCAGCGCTACGCGGAGGGTTATCAGGCTGGGGTGGTCGATGCGACCCAAGGTCGCCTCTGGTGCGCGCCTCCCGGCATGAAGCCGACGGAGGTCGACGACCGGATATGGAGCGATCTGCGCGAGCGCGCAGGCAAGATGCCAGGCAGCGCCGCCGCCGAGCTGGTGCGCTTGTACGTCGCGCGCTTCCCTTGCCCCGAAAGGAGGCAACCATGAACGTGCCTTTTGGCGTCCTTGCGAAACACTACCCGCGCAAGCGCGATGTGCCTCCGGATGTTTTGTTCCGCGAGCTTGGCTGGGACGACTTGATCGGGAACCCCAAGTATGAGAACACCTGCGCAATCCGGGTCAGTGTTGCGCTAATCCGGTCGGGGGTAACGATTCCCGGTGGCCGCATGCCGATCAAAAAGGATGGCCCGCTCAAGGGGAAATCGAACCCGGACAGGCGAAACTGTCGGCAATCCTGTCCCGGACGCCGATGCTCGGCAAACCCGAAAAGTTCAGCGGGCCGACGTTGCTCGCGGGGATTGGAAGCCGCGGTGGCATCGTTTCGTTCTTCCGCCTGACGCCCGGCCTGTACGAAGGTGGACACATCGACATTGTGTCGCCGATGCTGGGCGGGATGAGTGCTTGCGGGACTAGCTGCTACTGGGCAAGCGTCGAAACGTGGTTCTGGCCGCTGACGTAGCCGGCTAGTCCGCGCGCCCTGTGAATGAGGCGGTACAGGCTCAGCGAGCCTGCGAACTTTCTGGCTCCAATGCTTGTGTAACGATCGGCGCGCGCGACCGGTACCGCATGCCGGCATACGCCAGCAGCCCACTGCACACCAGGCACGCCGACGCAGCCGTGATCCCCAGGATCAGGGCCGCAGGCGTACAGCTCAGCAGGAACACCGCCAGCGAATACAAGTTAATCCGATGAGAAGTAGCCACTTGCTCCGCCGGCACATCCTCACGCACCAGCCCGCGGCGCATGGCCAGATAAAAATACAGCAGCTGAATCGCCAGCAGCAGCCCGACCAGCGGCAAATACACGAGCAGGGCCACCAGATTCCCATGAATCATGTAGCGCCCAAACACCGCCGCCGCAAACGGAAAGAAACAGACCAGCGACAGAAAGGCCAGCGTGCAGGACAGCAGCGCCCCGTCGATCCGGGAGACCTTGTCCTTCAACCCATGGTGCCAGACCCAGAACAGCCCCAGCAGCGCGAAACTGACGAAGTAGGCAATCACCAGCGGCGCGCTGGCCGCCACCGCCGTCGCCAGTTCGCGCGCACTCGACGGATGCTCCAGCTCCGGCACCTTCACCTCCAGCACCAATACGGTCAGCGCCACAGCAAAAATGCCATCGATTAGTGGATCGAGCCGATGGCTGGACAGGTTGAATGGACCTTTGCTCTGCATGGGGCACCTGCTGGACTAATGGAATAGTTATTGTCCGATATTAACACTTCGTCACCATGGCATTCCACCAGTTTGTTTCCCTCAGGGCCAGCAAAAGGCCAGGTTTGTCGGAACCCCGCCACCCTGCGCACTGAAGGCGTAAATATACGATGACTCTTCCATTGGATAGTGCTAAATTGATATTGTTATTTCTTATTGAAACGCCATGACGAGCGTTACTTAAAGGGGAGAACGAGGATGGACGAGCTGACTTTCGAGCAGATGAAACAGGCGAAAGAATTCTTCCACGCGACCGCGATGACGATCCCGGGCGTGCACGGCACCAGCATCGGGGTCAAGCGCGTGGGCGGCAAGCCGACCGGTGAGCTGGCGATCTGCGTCCATCTCACCCGCAAGCGGTCGCTTGCCACCATCCCGGTGTCCGAACAGATCCCGGTCGAAGTCGACGGCTTCATGACCGACGTGGTCGAGCACGCGCCGATCATCCGCTGCGAAGCCCAGTCCGAGCGGCGCGCCATGTACGAGGACAACAGCAAATACCGCCCACTGGTCGGCGGTACCAAGCTCAGTGCCGGTTACTCCTTCGGCACCCTCGGCTGCATCGTCACCAAGCCGGACGGCAGCTACCATGCGCTCACGGCGGCCCACGTGCTGGGCGAGGTCGGCACCACCGTGTACCAGCCGGCCAAGGTCAAATGCGACGAGATCGGGACCACGATCGAGGTCCAGGAATCCTCCCAGGTCGATGCCGCCATCGCCAGCCTCGATTACTACTACGACGCCGGCCTGGCCACCATCCGCGAGATCGGCGCCGTCAGCGGCACCCACGACATCGGCAAGGACGACCTGCCGTTCGCAGTTGCCAAGCGCGGTGCGTCCACCGGCCTGACCTTCGGCAGCGTAGTAGCAATCTGCTACAGCGGCCTTGCGGCCAACCTGGAGCAGTTCCAGGACATGCTGTTCGTCGACGGCCGGGGCGACGATTTCGTCGACCATGGCGACTCCGGATCGGCGATCGTGCACCAGATCGACGAAGACCACAACCTGGTGGTCGGCCTCCTGTGGGGCAAGTCGCCGGACGCCAACCGGATCGGCGTCGCCACGCCGATCGACCGGGTCACGGACAGCCTGGGCGTGCGCGTGCTCACCACGGCGGACGCGGTGCGGCCGCAGTCCGACACCCTGCTGGGCCGCTTCGAAGCCTTCCTCAGCGAGACCGAGCGCGGCAAGGCCTACTGGGATGCGTACGCCCACAACCGCATTTATTTCCGCCACATTTTCCACAACGTGCCGCGGCTGGCGGCAACATGGCGCAAGATGCCGGTGGCGGAGATGATCGAAGCCCTGCGCCAGGCCATGCTCGACCCGAACACCGTGATCCCGATGAAGTTGGGTGCGCACGAGACCGAAGAGGTGATGTGGGACCTCTACGAAGCGCTCGGCAAATTCCTGCAGCAGAACCACCAGCGCATGCTCCAGCAGCAGGCGGCATCGTTCTGCCGCCTCGTGTGCGGCAACATCGGCAACAGCTGGCGCAATGCGCTGCACGGCATCCCGATCCCGGAGAACAGCCTGAACGACTAAGCCTCGCTGCTCACAGGTCCCAGCGCGCCTCCAGCACCCAGGTGCGCTGCGAATAGGGGTGGAAGTTCCAGTACTGGTAGTTGTTCAGGTTGTCCACCCCGAACGCCAGGCTCCACCTTTTCGCCAGGCGCCAAGTAGCGCGCGCATCGACCGTGAAGTAGCGGCTCGCGCCCTGGTAGGCGAAGCCGTTCGGATCGCTGTTGTCAAGGGTCGAGAACTGCCGTCCCGAATAGCGCGCCGCCAGGGTGAAGGCCAGCCGGTCGCTGGCGCGATACGTGGCGACACCGGTCGCGCGCCAGCGCGGGATGCGCGGCTGCCACTTGCCGACGCTGGCCGGGAACTTGTCGTTGCGGGTGATCTCCGAGTCGGTCCAGGTGGCGCTCGACTGCAAGTCGAGACCACTCAGCAGCACGTCCTGCGCGCCGTAGGCCAGCTCCAGGCCGCGCGTCTCGATCCTGCCCACGTTCTGCACGTTGGTCACGTTCGGCAAGACCAGCACGTTAGTCTGCGAGTACAGCGCACTTGATGTGCGCTCGGCAAAGGCGGTCAGGCGCAGTTGGCCTTTTTCCAATTGCCGCTCGGCGCTGAGTTCACCCGTCCACGAGCGCTCGGGCGCCAGGTTCGGGTCGTTGTTGATGAGCGTTCCGCTGCCGCTGATGCCGCCCTGGTACAGCTCGGACACGGTCGGCATGCGCACCGCGCGGCCGAGCGAGGCTTTCAGCACCCAGCTAGGCGCCACCTGCCACGCCAGCGCCGCCTTGGGCGACACCCAGGTGCCGCTGCGCTCCCCGTGCACCACGGTGGTGGTGGCGTTCGAGGTGCGTCCGTCGTGCGCGTGCCAGTGTTCAAGACGCATGCCCAATACCGTCTTCCAGCCCGGCGCGAAGCGCCACGTATCCTGCGCCCACAGGGCCTGGGTCTCGCTGCGGCCACCGAAGGCCTGGTTGCGGGCGCCGGGCGTGCCGCTTATCCAGTCGGCGGTCGCGCGCTCGATGCTGGCGAGTTTATAGGCTTCGCGCTGGTAACCGAATTCGATCACGTGAGGGATGCCTTCCGGGCGCCAGATGCCCTTGGCTGCGACGGTGTTCCAGCCGGTACCCGCCATGTCCACGATCCGTCCGGCGCCGCCGTTCAGCGCAGCGGGTAGAAAGGTGGTCGGTGCGCGCAGCAGGTCCTGGCCGTAGTCGTACAGGCTTGCCGCCAGCTCCCAGTCGAACACGCCCTTGCTGTGGCGCTTGATGGACAGGCCGTGCATCAGGTGGCGCAAGGACTCGTTCGATGCATTGAAGTCGGTGGGGACGAGGGTATAGCCGCGGCCGTCGATGTCGATGCGCCCGCCGTACACCGCTTGTCCGGCCGCGTCACGCAGGTAACTGGTGGGGCGGCCTTCGGCATCGTTCCGCCACACGCCGAGCGTGTAGCTGGCGCGGATCGTGGGCGTGAGGTCGTAGGCGAGCTTCGCCTTCAGGTGGTCCTGCACCGTGCGGTACTGGGTGCCGGCGCCCAGCAGGTACCAGGCGCGGTTGCCGCGGTCCAGGCCCTGCACGGCACCCGCTACCTGCGTGCCGCCCGGCGCCGCGCCGGCGCCGAGCAGGCGCGTGGGGAAGGTGAGCGGCTGGCCCTCGTTGTCGCTGTGGTTGACGTCGACGAACCAGGACCAGCGCCCGGCGCGGTCCCCGAGCGAGACGCTGGCCTGGCGGCCCTGGTAGCGTTCGTGGGTGCCGTACAGCTCAAAAGGCTGGTGGGTGAAGCCGAACTTCGCGTGGGCCTCGAACTTGCCCGGCATGCGCGTGACGTAGTCGACCACGGCGCCGACCGAATTGCCGCCGTAGGCTGCCGAGAAGGGTCCGTACAGCACGTCCACGCGCTCGATTTCTTCGGGCGTGACCATGCCCCAGCGCGGCGCGAAGGTGGCGCCGTTGCCGAGGTAGTTGGACAGCAGGATGCCGTCCGCGTACACCATCGAGCGCGCGCTGTTGCCGGTGCCCGAGGCGCGCGTCGACAGCACGGCGTGGTTGTAGTCGCCGATGTAGCGCTTGCGCACCAGCAGGCTGGGGAGGTACTTGAGGGCGTCTTCCGAATCGGTGGCGTTGATGCTGCGTTCGATCTCCGCCTTCGTGATGCCTTCGATGGTGGTCGGGATCTGGGTCGGCAGCGAGGTCGGGCGGCTGCCGGTGATGGTGACGGTGCCCAGCTGCTTGACCGGGCCGTCCTGGGCCTGGGCGGTGGCGGCGTGCACGCCGGCCGCCAGCAGGGTGAGTGCGAGCTTCTTCATGTCGTTTCCTTGGCGCGCGACGGTGCCGGTGCGGCGGG